>JAEEGL013063165.1_pt1 | contig 92830 bp, 68 predicted proteins | sample 9134231 | NCBI WGS metagenome assembly JAEEGL01 (sample SAMN16246548, study PRJNA631951) | gut metagenome | biome: gut microbiome; feature: rumen; material: fiber-attached | host: Bos | place: Iran: Karaj | collected 2018-10 | reverse complement strand
GAAAAATGTTTATATGTCTATTCTGAGACCGAGTGGAATAATATAGTTGCCAAATTAAAAACTCTACCTTTTACCAAAAAAGACGTCCGTACGTTCGTCAGATCCTTCTTCTCTGGTGCCACTGAATGTGAATTCGATCGCCAAGGTCGAATTAACATTACCTCCCCATTGGTTAGTTACGCCGATATCAAAAAAGAATGTGTTGTTATCGGCGCTAACGACCGACTAGAAATTTGGTCAGAAGATGGCTGGAATAATTTCTTTGAGGAGAATGAAGATAAGATTTCTGATATAGCGGAAAACTTATTTATTGGAGAAGATATTTAATGAAACATTATAGTGTATTACTAGATGAATCTATTGAAGGTTTAAATATCCAAGCAAATGGGATTTATGTTGATGCCACTTTAGGTTATGGAGGACACAGTAGTGTTATCTTAAGTAAGTTACAAAGTGGTCATTTATATTCATTTGATCAAGATGAAGAAGCTATTAAGTATTCAGAAGAAAGATTATCTAAAATAGGCAAGAATTACACAATAATCTATAGTAATTTTGCTAATCTAAAAGAAAAATTAAAAGAACTTGGTGTTGAAAAAGTTGATGGTATTCTATTTGATTTAGGACTTTCTAGTCCCCAAATAGATGATGCTAATAGAGGTTTTACCTTTATGACTGATGCGCCATTAGATATGCGTATGGACTTATCCAATAAACTAGATGCCAAGAAAATAGTAAATACCTATAGTATTGAAGAATTAACTAATATCTTTTATCTATACGGTGAAGAAAAATTATCAAAAGTAATCGCTAAGAAAATTGTTAGTGAAAGAATAAATAAAGAAATAAAAACAACAAAAGAGCTAGTAAATATAATTGAATCTGCTGTAGGAGCTAAGTACTTTAACAAATTCCACCCTGAAAGACAGATATTCCAAGCAATTAGAATAGAAGTTAATAGTGAATTAAAAGTACTAGAAAGTGTCTTACCAGATGCAATCGATATTTTAAATAAAGGCGGTCGAATATCCGTCATAACATTCCATTCCTTAGAGGATCGAATTGTTAAACAAATATTCAAAAAAGAAAGTGAAGTAGATGAGTTAGTTAAAGGTTTACCAGTTATTCCTAAAGAATATGAACCAAGGATTAAATTAGTAAACAAAAAACCGATACTTCCAACCGAAAAAGAATTAAAAGAAAATTCAAGGAGCAAGAGTGCAAAACTCCGCATCATTGAAAGGGTTTGATGATACATGGCAAATAAAGAAATCAAAAAGAAAAACAAACTAAGAAAAATATGGCGTGGTGAAAGAATTTTATACTTTACACTTGCAGCCTTAATACTTGCAATTCCTATCTGCAACGTTTATACTAAAGCTATACTATCAGAAAGCAATATTGCACTAGAAGAGAAGAAAAGCGAAATTAGAGAACAAGAAGATATTAATAATAGCTTAAAAATGGAAATTAGTGAACTTGCTTCCTTAGATACAATGCAATCAGTAGCAGCTGCTAATGGTTTAACTTATCAAAATGATAATATTAAAGTAGTAGCTTACAACTAATAAGGAGATAATGTTTTATGAGAAGAAGGAACAATACAATAAATGTTAGTAAAATAATTTTTGTTGTACTTGTTACTTCTTTTTTTGCTATTGTCATAAAATTATCTCTGATATCTTTAGCAAAAGAAACCGATGGTTTAAATTTAACAGCATTCGTAAATAACCGTAATACTGAAAAAGAAATATTATATGCTGATCGAGGTTCCATTATTTCAAGTGATGGTGAAATATTAGCTCAAAATATTAATTCTTATACAGTTATTGCTTACCTTTCAGAAGCTAGAACTAAAGATATTGATAATCCCCAACATGTCGTTGATAAGAAAATGACTGCTGAAAAATTAGCTCCAATAATAAAGATGTCTGAGGAGACAATCCTTGGTTTATTAAATAGAGAAGCATATCAAGTTGAATTAGGACCTGGAGGTCGTGATATCAATATTGTTACTAAAAGAGCAATTGAAGCTCTAGATCTTCCAGGAATAAGCTTTATTGAAGGTAAAAAAAGATATTATCCAATGAGTTCCTTTGCCCCATATGTCATTGGTTATGCTCAAAAAGACGATAGTGGAATTCAAAAAGGATACTTAGGTATTGAATCTTATTTCAATGATACCTTACAAGGTGAAGATGGTTATACTATCTACCAAAAAGATGCTTATGGTTATACAATGCCTAATACAACAACTATTACCGAACCAGCGAAACCTGGCCAAGACGTTTATTTAACTATTGATAGTAAAATTCAAATGTTTGTGGAAAATGGTGTTAAAAAAATATCTGCTGAAAATGGTATGGATTGGGTAACATTTACAATAGCTGATGCTAAAACAGGAGCAATCGTTGCTTCAGCATCTAATCCAAGCTTTAATTTAAATACTAAAGAAAATATTGTTAGTTATATAGATCCTTTAACATCATATGTTTATGAACCAGGAAGTACAATGAAAATTTATTCATTCTTAGCTTCAATGGAAGCCGGTCAATATGATGGTGAAGAAAAATATCAATCAGGTAGTATTCAAGTTGACGATGCAATTATTTATGATTTCAACAACGTAGGTTGGGGAGTTATATCTTATGATGAAGGTTTCACATGGTCATCAAATACTGCTGCCACTAGACTAGGTTTAAAACTAGGCCGTGAAAAACTTCATGATTTCTATTATGAATTAGGCTTTGGTCAAAAAACAGGTATTCAACTACCTGGAGAGTTAACTGGCGATATTGATTTTACTTATCGTTCTGAAATTGCAACCGCCTCATTCGGTCAAGGTGTTACTACAACACCAATTCAAAATGTTCAAGCTTTAACAATCTTAGCTAATAATGGAGTTGAAATTCAGCCATATATTGTTGAAAAAATCGTAAATAGTGAAACAGGGGAAGTAACATACCAACACGAACGCACTGAACTAGGTCAAAAAGTTACAAAAGAGCATGCTGATAAAATGTTAGATATGATGTATAACGTTGTTTATAATGGTAAAACTGATGCTCAATTCTATAAAACACAAAATGTAACTATAGTAGGTAAATCAGGTACTGCCCAAATTGCTGGTGGTCGTGGATACCTTACTGGTAAATATGATTACATTCGTAGTTTTGCCGGTTTATTCCCTAAAGAAGATCCTCAATATATTATTTATGTATCAGTTAAAAAATATACTGGTGCTTACCGTGATTTTGCTTACATGGTTAGAGATATTGTTGAAGAGATCGCTAAATATAAGAATTTAACTGAACTTGTAGAACAAGTAGATGAAAACAAAATAATTACCGTAGATAATTATATTTCTGCAGATGCTGCCGCAACTGAAGAAAAACTACGTGCTCAAAATATCAATGTAATTAAACTTGGTAATGGTAAATTTATAATTAACCAATATCCATTAAAAGGCGGTAAGATTTTATCTGGTAGTAAACTATTCCTTTTAACAAATGATTCAAGTTATCTATTACCAAACTTAATGGGTTGGAGTAGTAATGAGGTAATGACCTTCTGTAATTTATTAGGTATTCGCCATAAGACCAATGGTTATGGTGTAGTAACGTCAGTAAATTATCCTGAAGGAACCGAAATAACTGATGACTTAATCTTAGAAATAAACTTACAATAAAAAAAGATGTATTAAATACATCTTTTTATTTTGCTAAATATTTTTGCCAATTTTCTGGATCAGTTACGACATCCTCTGGATCTAGTTCAACATCGCGACGAGTTAAGATTTCATAACCATCCTTTGTAACTAATACTGTATGTTCAAAATGAGCACTATTTTCTCCATCATCAGTTTTTATTGTCCAGTTATCATCTAACATATAAATATATCTACTACCAAGATTTAACATTGGTTCAATCGCAATAACATTATTATCATGTAGAGTAGGACCTTTCTTTTCTTCACCATAGTTTGGTACATTTGGGTCCATATGTACTTTATCACCAACACCGTGACCAACTAATTCTCTAACAATTCCTAAATTATATTTCTTAGCAACTTTTTGGACTGCATGACCAATGTCACCAGTAGTACATCCATCATGAACAGCATTTAAACCAGCCATTAAAGCTTCTTCTGTTTCTTTTAATAATCTAACATCTCTTTCAGATTTTGGCTTACCAACTATATAACTCCATGCAGAATCACCATGATATCCTTGGTAGCAAGCGCCGATATCGCATTTAACGATATCTCCTTCTTTTAACTTTCTTTTTCCAGGTATACCATGAACTACTTCATCATTTAAACTAACGCAATTAGCACCAGGAAAGCCATACAAACCTTCAAAAGAACAAGTACAACCTTTACTTTCAATGAACTTCTTCATTAATAAATCTAATTCTTTTGTTGTGATACCAGGTTGAATAAATTGTTGAATATATTTATGAGTTAAACCAACAATTTTTCCAGCTTGTCTTAACTTTTCAATTTCATCTTCGGTTCTTGTTATAATCATAAAAATCACCCAATTCCTTAACAATTATAACACAAAAAAGGCCAAGTTGAATTACCTTTTACTTAATTGACTATTTAACTAACAAAGTATATAATTTAAATAGAAAATAGGGGACAATTAGTAGAGGTGTAAGTGTGAAAAAGTTTTTCTTATGTTTAATTATTCTATTCTTTTTATTTATAAGTGAAATTAAAGCTCGTGATTTTGAACTAGGTTTATATGTTTGTGATACTGAAGCTTGTGAGAGCGGTTCTAATCCTGATAACGATGATAAGTTTATGATTCCGTCAGGAAAAAAATTATATATTAATGTTGATTGGTCCACTTTATTTAATGATGATCTCGATTTACATCATATTGATATAACTTATTCTGCTTCCAGTGGAATAACAAGAACCAACAACTATAAAATGACCAATAGCGTATATTCTGTTAGCACTATTAATAATGGTTTTAGAGTTACTAGAGTCGGAAATCTTGCTGATGATCCTTTTGGTAATATTGCTGCTGAATTTACTTTACCAGCAAATACTGGTACTAGTTACAGTAATTTTTATAATGTTGAAACAACTGCTGTTGCTTATAACAGCAGTTCTCAATCAATTGCTAATATAAAAGTAAAAATTAAAGTATCTGTTTTAGGTTCTAATAAACCAAACTACGATAATGATGCTACTTTAACTGGAATTGACCTAAGTTCTGGTACATTATCACCAGCTTATGATAATAATGTCATGTTTTATTCTATTAATACGAATGAACCTACTATTACTATAAACCTTAAAACTCGTAGTTCTAAGGCAACTATCTATTATGGTGGAAGAGCTGTAAATGAACAAGACGTTGAAGATTTCATGCAAAATCCTAAAAAAATCTCCGGACCACAAACCTATCCAGTTGAATATGGTACTAATGTTTTAATGTTTTCTGTTCTTTCCGAAAAATACGAGCATCAAGAAGATGCTGTAGATGGCGCAACATATTTATATAATTCATGGCCGAGAAATGATGATGCTGACGGCCGTTTAATAGAATTAGTAATTATTAGACAAGACACGAGAAGTACAGTTAATACTCTTAAGAGTTTAAGTATTTCCGATGTTGCTATCGATTTTAAACCAGATTTAAAATTCTACAATGCTACAGTTAAAAACGAAGTTGAAAGCGTAAGTATTTCTTCTTCCTTAACAGATAGTAAATCGAAATATGTTAACGGCTTTGGTAATCGTACAGAGCATCTTAAAGAGGGAACTAATACATTCTATGTTAAAGTCCAAGCTGAAAATGGTGCAGAAGGAGTCTATACAATCACTATTGAAAGAGAAAAATCAGCTAATAACAAACTAAAAGAGATAAGTGTTAATGGTAAAATAATAGCTATTAAAGAAGACACTTTTAAATATGAGTTAAATGTTGATAATGAGGTTACAACTGCTGAAGTAATAGCAACTCCCGAATTAGAAGAAGCAGTTGTTGAAATAGGTGAAATACCTCCATTAGTTGAAGGAAACAATGAAGTTAATATTACAGTAACGGCTCCTAATGGGGAGAAAAAAATCTATGTAGTAAATATTAAAAGAGATAGCTTGGTATCATCTAACTCTTTATTAAAGAAATTAGAAGTAAAAGGGTATGACTTAGACTTTAATATTCATACTCGAGAATATACCTTAAAAATCAATGATGAACAAGAATTAGATATTACTGCTGAAGCCGATCATAAAAAAGCCAAAGTTTTAATAACTGGTAATAAAGATCTTGTAAATGGTTCTGTTATTAAAATAAAAGTAACAGCAGAAGATGGTAGTGAATCTACTTATGAAATTAAAATAGAAAAAGAATCTAAGAAGTTCAATCCTCTTTTGCTTATTCCAATTATCGGTATTTTACTATTAATTTCTAGTATTGTCTTTGCTGTTATTGCTAACAATAAAAAGAAAAAGAAAATTGTTGCTACACCTTTAGGAGATTTAAAAATCCTAAGTACAGAAGAAGAAACTCCTAGCATACCTGCTGAACCAGCTACACCTGCTGAACCAGCACCAGTTGAAGAAGCTACTCCTATAGAAGAATCACCAGCTCCTGTGGAAGCACCTGTTGAGACTACTACAGGTAGTGAGCAAGCTCCTGCTTTATCAACTGCTCCAATCGAAACACCAAATGAACCTGCACCAGTTGAACCAGTTCAAGAAGAAACTGCACCAGTAGAAGCACCAGCAGCACAAGTTACTGAAGAAGTACCAGCCGAAGTTGCTAGTATTTATCAAACAAAAGCTCCAGAAGAATCGGCACCAGTAGAAGCACCAGCTCCTGACGCTCCAACTGCCGAAAAAGTTGAACCATTTAAACCAATCGAAGCAGTTGAACCAACACCTCCAGATCCTGTAGGTGCGAGTGAAAATGTTGAGATTCTAAATCTAGAAAGTAATTCTAATGCTACTGAATCTACAAATCCTGAAATTAAACAAAACTAGAAAGTTGGTCAAACTATGAACGAAAATATGAACCAAAATATGAATCAAAATATTAATGAAGCGAATCAAACTAATAACGTTGAAACAATAGCAACTGTTCCAACTAACACTAAAAAAGAAATAATTAATTTCTCTCATGTTTGTAAATATTATGAATATGATGGTGGTGTTATTAAAGCTAATGATGATATTAATTTCACTATAAATGAAGGTGAATTAGTAATAATCCTTGGTGATAGTGGAGCAGGTAAATCAACTACTTTAAACATGTTAGGTGGTATGGATTCTGCTACTTCAGGTTCAATAATCGTTGATGGAAAAGACCTTACGAAAATGAACGAAGCTGACTTAACAAACTATCGTCGTAAAGACATCGGCTTCGTTTTCCAATTCTATAATCTAGTTCAAAACTTAACAATCAAAGAAAATGTTGAACTATCTAGTCAAATATCTGATCATCCATTTGATACAGTGGAAACAATTGAAAAGGTTGGCTTAAAAGAACGTATCAACAATTTCCCTAGTCAAATATCTGGTGGCGAACAACAAAGAGCATCTATTGCTAGAGCAATAGCTAAGAATCCTCGTATTCTTCTTTGTGATGAACCAACTGGAGCTCTAGATTATAAAACTGGAAAAATGATTTTATCATTATTACAACAAATAAATAAAAATTATAATATTACAGTCATTATAATCACCCATAATTCATTAATTAAAACTATTGGTGATCGAATTATAACTTTTAAAAGTGGTCATATAGCAAGCATCGAAGAAAATCCTAATCCAACGAATATTGAGGACTTAGAATGGTAAGCCAATTAAAGTTATTAATTAAAAGTAATATTAAAACATTTATTTCGATTCTTGTCTTAATAATGCTTGGTGTTGGTTTCTTTGTAGGTATGAAAGTTGCTGTACCTAACTTAAGAAAAATAGTTAACGATTATTATCGTGTTCATAATTTTTATGATATATCTTTAACATCAACAATCGGCTTTACTAAAGATGAATTAGAAGAATTAGAAAGTATTGATGGCATCGAGTTAATGGCTGGCTCCTACCAACAAGATGTTTTAATAAATAAGAATAAAGACGAATATGTACTTCGTCTTCATTCGCATGACTTAAAAGAAATAAATAATCTTGAATTTATTTTAGGTGATTATCCACATGGCGAAGATGAAATAGCTATCGAAGAAAAGATGGCAATTGATCTTGGTTACAAAATTGATGATGAAATTGAATTTTCTAATAAAAACCTTAAATCAGAAAAATATAAAATAGTAGCGATTATCAAATCACCACTATATTTATCTAATAATAAAGGAGAAACCAATCTTTTAAGTGGTAAAGTTAATTACTATGCTTATGTTCATGAAGATTGCTTTAATAAAACTAATTATGATAATGCTTATATCCGTATTTCTAAAGGCGAAAAAGAAGATCAAGTTCTAGAAAAAATTAGAACTGAAGGAAATGAAATCATCGAAGAAAGATATAAATCTACTATTGAAAGTATTAATGAGCAAATAACTGAAAAAGAAAAAGAATTAGAAACAAAAAAGCAGGAATTTGCTGACGAAATGAAAAAGAATCAAGAACAAATTGAAAATGCTGAATTACAATTAGATTCTTTAGATCAAAGTATTCCAACGGAAGAAGAAGCACAAAGAATTCTTAATGAAAAGAAAAGTAAGTTAAAAGAAGTTGAAAATAAACTTAATAGTGCTAAAGCTCAAATTGAGGCTTCCGAAAGAGAATACAATGAAGCTAAAAGAGAATATGATGAAGAACTAGCGCCATATGCTTCACAAATAAACGAATACAAATCTATTATTGAAGAAGGAGAAAAACAACTTCAAAAATTAAGAAATGAACTAGTTAGAACTAGTGATTCAGCGCGAATTAATGAAATAAATCAAGAAATATCTGAAATTAGTTCTCAAGTAGGTTTTGCAAAATCTTTTTATAATGCTATCCTAGTTCAAATAGATTATTATCAAAAAAAATTAGATAGTGCTAAAGCAGCCTTAGATAATGCTAAAAAAGAATATAATACTTCCAAAGCCGAGTACGATAAATGGGTTAATCAACTTAATGCTTCTAGTCCAGCTGAAATAATTGAAAATGCCAAAAGAGAAGTAGAAGAGAATCGTAAAATTCTAGAAGAGAAAAAACAAGAGTTAGAAAATGCTCGAGTAGAGATTCAAAAACAACTAGATGATTACCAAAATCAATTAGATGATGCTAAAGACTATTTAAAATTAATTAGTACTTCTAGTTGGAAAGCTGAGACTTTAAAAGAATCAAGAAGTTACAATCAATTCTTAAATGATATTAAAAGAATTGAAAACATTAGTAATTTCTTTCCAATAATATTCTTTATTGTTGCTATTCTTGTTACTTTAACAAACACTACAAGAATTGTTGAAAATGATCGTGAAAAAATTGGTTTACTAAAAGCATTAGGATACAGTCAAAAATCTATTAGTGATACTTATTACAAGTTTGCTCTTATAGCAACACTTATAGGTGCTTTACTAGGATGCTTATTAGGATTCCTAATTATTCCAAGTATTTTCTATAAAATATATTTAATTATTTATCAATTACCAAAATATCATTTATACTTCAATTTACTATTGCCATTACTGGCAACAGTTATATCTTGTTTATTAATTTTATTTAGTGTTCATATGTCTATAAAGAATACTATTAAATTAAAACCAGTTACTTTATTAAGACCAGTTGAAGCTGAAAATGGGAAACGTGTTTTCCTAGAAAGAATACCTTTCATTTGGAATATTTGTACTTTCACTTCTAAAGTAACAATGCGTAACTTATTTAAATATCCAAAAAGATTCTTTATGACTATTATTGGTATCACTGGTTGTATAGGTTTAATAGTTTCCGGTTTAAATCTTCGTAGCTCCATTTCTAATATTATCCCAATGCAATATGGTAATATCTTTGATGTTGATGTTCAAATCTTCTTAAGAGATAGCTTAACCAGAGGTGAAATTGAAGAGGAAAGAGAACGTATAGATAATCTAGAAGAGATTAATACATCTATCTTAGCTTATTTAAAATATGCTTACATAAATGATACTGACAATCGCCTATACTTAGTTGTTCCTGAAGATAACAATTTATTATCTGATTTTGTTACTTTAAAAAATGGTAAACAAAAAATCGAACTAGAAGATAAAGCTATTATCAGTCGCAAGATAGCTAAGATCCTTAATGTTAAAGAAGGAGATACAATCAAAGTTAAAGATAGTGATAACAATGTCTTTGAAATTGAAATAAGCAACATTACAGATAATTATGTTGATAATTACTTATATGTTTCTAAAGCTAAATATAATGAATTAACTAAACAAAATGTTAAATATAATTGTTTACTTGCTCGTACTAATGATATTGAATACGAAGAAGCTGAACTATCACAAAAGATCAACTTGAACAACAGTATTTCTTATTTAACATATACAAGTACAGCTAAAGTAATCTATGACCAAATAATTATGAGTTTAAATTATATTGTCTATGTTTTAGTAATCTCAGCAATCGTTTTAGCTTTCATTGTTTTATATAATTTAAATTCTTTAAATGTCTTTGAAAGAAAAAGAGAAATTGCTACTTTAAAAGTCTTAGGATTCCGTAGAAGAGAAACATATCATTATATTGAAAACGAGATAAAGATTTTAATTACAATAGGTATTATCTTTGGTGTCTTATTTGGTTATGTCTTTAGTAATATTCTTATTAAGAGTTGTGAATTAAATAATTTGATGTATGATTATCGAATTAATTATAAGAATTATCTTTACGCTATTATCATAACTATTGTATTCTTAATAATCACATCACTTATGAGTAGGAAGAGTATAAATAAAATAGATATGGTTGAGTCCTTAAAGAAAAATGAATAAAATACTAGTTTTGCTAGTATTTTTTTTCTTTTATTGTATAATATTAAAAGGTGAATTAAAAATGAAGATAATAATCGCTGGTGTCGGAAAACTAGGGGAATATGTCGCTCGTGAATTAGTAAATGAAAATCATGAAGTCACCCTTATTGATGTTAATTTTAAAAATCGTAATAATATCGTTAATAACGAAGATTTAAATAATATATGTGGGAATGGTTTAGATGCCAACACATTAATTGAAGCAGGTATCCATGATACCGATATTTTAATTAGCGTTATGGAAAAAGATGAACAAAATGTTATGTGTTGCTTACTAGGTAAAAAACTAGGAGCTAAACATACTATTGCTCGTATTCGTACACCAGAGTATGCTAGTTCAATTGATATTTTAAAAGAAGATCTAGGCTTATCAATGTCTATCAATCCTGAAAAAATGACTGCTAGCCATATAGCTGGTATCTTAAGTATTCCAAGTGCCCTTGATGTTAAACGTTTTTTTAAAGGTCGCTTGCAAATGGTTTCCATTAAAGCTACTGATAAATGTAATTTAATAGGTCATACAATTAATAGTTTAACAAAAAGCAACAAAGAAATAATTGTTTGTGCTATCAAAAGAGCAGGCGAAACAATTATTCCTCGTGGTTCAACTAAAATACATGAAAATGATATCTTACATGTTACAGGTACTCCTAAAGGTGTTCAAAAACTTCTTAAACACGCTAAATTACTAACTGATAAACCAAGAAGAGTAATGATTGTTGGTGGTTCCTCAACAGCTGTTTATTTAGCAGAAATTCTTAGCGATATGAACATTGATAATAAAATTATTGAGATCGATCCTAATCGTTGCCAAGAGTTAAGTTCTAGATTAAAAGATACACTTGTTATTCAAGGTGATGCCACAGATGAAAATGTCTTACTAGAAGAAGAAATCAACAATATGGATTGTTTTGTTGCTTTAAATAGTATTGATGAAGAAAATATTGTTTTATCAATTTATGCTAAAAATCATAACGTTCCTAAAATAATAACTAAAGTAAATCACATAAATTTAAGTGGTATTATTGACCAATCAAATCTAGATAGTGTAATAGCTCCTCATAAAATAGCTACTAATCAAATTGTTAAATACATTAGAGCTATGCAAAATAGTGAATCAAGTAGTTGTGAATCTATCTATCGTTTTGGTGAAGATGAATTTGAATTATTAGAATTTAATGTTAAAGAAGATTTTAAAGCATTAAATATGAAATTAAAAAATATTAATTTTAAAGAAAATATTATTATCATTGCTATCTGGCGTAAAAGAGCAGTTACTTTCCCAGGAGGTAATGATGAAATAAATGTTAAAGATACAATTATTGTTGCTAATAAGGGATTAGTAATCAAAGATTTAAATGACATCTTAGAGGCTAACTATGAAAAATAGAAATGTTTATAAATATTTAGGAAAAGTTTTAATAGGTTTTTCTCTAGCATTTGTGTTTCCAATGATTGTTGCTATTATTCATCATGAAAGAATATTTCCATTTTTAATACCTTCTTTAATTAGTTTAATTGTAGGTTTCCTTTTAAATCAATTTATTAATAAAACTAATGATTTATATGCTAAAGAAGGATTTATAATAGTCGCTTTATCCTGGATTGTTATTAGCGTTTTAAGTAGTGTCCCTTATATGCTTGGTGAAGGAATGTCATTTTATAATGCTTTCTTTGAATCTGTCTCTGGTTTAACCACAACTGGAACATCTGTTATTAAAGATGTTGAATCTTTACAAAAAGGAATCTTATTCTGGCGTAGCTTTACTCATTTCTTAGGTGGTATGGGAGTTCTAACATTTGTTATGGCTATTATTCCTTTATCTAAAAAAGATAAATCTATGCACTTATTAAAGGCAGAAATGCCTGGACCTAATGTTGCCAAATTAGTTCCATCTCTAAGAAAAACCTTATTTTTCCTATATGGAATATATATATTTTTAACAGTAAGCGAAGTAATCTTACTTTTAATAGGTAAGATGCCTTTCTTTGATAGTTTACTAATTAGCTTTGGTACCGCAGGAACAGGAGGCTTTGCCGTTCTAAATTCAAGTATTGCTTCCTATTCTAATTTCGCTAAATGGGTCATAGCAATTTTTATGTTCTTATTTGGTGTTAACTTCAATATTTATTTCTTATTAATTATTAGAGATTTTAAAAGTGTTTTTAAAAGCGAAGAATTAAGAACTTATTTTATAATTTTTATTGGTTCTGTAATCTTTGTTGTTATAAATAGTTATCATCAATTCGCAACAATTAACGAAGCAATCTTAAATGGCTTTTTCCATATTAGTTCTTTTATGACTTCTACCGGTTATAGTATTGGTAATGTTAATGTCTATGGAACCCCAATTCGTGTTTTGGTTCTTCTACTTATGCTAATCAGTGCTTGCGCTGGCAGTACATGTGGAGGATTTAAAATGTCTCGTTTAATTATTTGCGCAAAAAAAATTAAAAGAGATCTTGTAAAACTAGTTCATCCAAATATGGTTAAAAGTATTTTTTTTGAAGGTAAAAAAGTAGAAGAAGATACCATCGAGAGCACCACATCGTTTTTACTTTTATATTCGCTATTTATTATATTCATCATGTTTATAGTTAGCTTTGATCCATTAAAATTAACTATAAGTCAAACAATTAATGCTGTATTCACGACATTTGCCAACGTTGGTTTGTGTTTTGAATTAACAAGTTTTGCTGAATTCTCTGGTTTATCAAAAATAGTGCTAAGTATTGGCATGTTACTTGGTAGATTAGAATTATATCCAATAATAGTATTATTTACTAATATTAATAAATAAAACTATTCTAATTCAATAAATAATGTTAAAATTATAAAGTAATGCATTAGAAAAGAGGGTGCTTATGTTAGAATTAAAAAATATCACTAAGATTTATAAAGTAGCCGAAATGAATCAAAAAGCTCTAAATAAAGTAAATATTAAATTTAGAAGAAATGAATTCGTTTCTATTTTAGGCCAATCAGGTAGCGGTAAAACAACCATGTTGAACATTATTGGTGGCTTAGATAATTACACTTCAGGTGATTTAGTTATTAATGGAATTTCTACTAAGAAATATACTGATCGTGACTGGGATACTTATCGTAATCATCGCGTAGGATTTGTCTTTCAAACATATAATTTAATACCTCATCAAACAGCATTACAAAATGTTGAATTAGCATTAACTCTATCTGGTGTAGGTAAAGAAGAAAGAAGAAAAAGAGCAATCAAAGTTCTAAAAGAAGTTGGCTTAGCTAGTCAAATTAATAAACGACCAAATCAAATGTCTGGTGGTCAAATGCAAAGAGTAGCTATAGCTCGTGCTTTAGTAAATGATCCTGATATTTTACTAGCTGATGAGCCAACTGGAGCTCTTGATTCTGAAACAAGTCTTCAAGTAATGGACATTTTAAAAGAAGTTGCCAAAGATCGCTTAGTAATTATGGTTACTCATAATCCTGAACTAGCAGTCAACTATTCAACTAGAATAGTTAAATTACTAGATGGTGAGATAATTGATGATACCCATCCATTTGATGGTGAAGATGAAGTCTTAGTCGAAAAGACATCAAAACATAAAAAAACATCAATGAGTTTTAAAACCGCTTTCTCATTATCACTTAATAATTTAATGACTAAAAAAGGTCGTACATTCTTAACAGCTTTCGCTGGCTCTATTGGTATTATTGGTATTGCTTTAATTCTATCTTTATCTCATGGAATTAATAAATACATTGAAAGAACAGAAGAAGAAACTTTAAGTTCTTATCCGTTAACAATCGAAAAAGACTCGGTTGATATGTCAGCAATGTTAAAAATGTTTACTCGTAACCAAGATGATCATGAATATAATGATGACAAAATTCACTCTATTAATATCATGGGTGATATGTTTGAAACAATGGTTCAAGAAGTTAAACATAATGATATGAAAGAATTTAAAAAATTCTTAGATAATAATAAAGAAATTAACAAATATGTTACGGAAATAGATTACGGTTTTAATACTCAATTAAATCTTTATAAAAATGATTTGAAAAACGTAGTTAGAGTAAATCCAACCACAGTTTTAGATACAATTGGTTTTGGTGCTTCTGGTGTTTCAAGTGTTTATAGCTCATTCTTAACTAGCTATGATGTCTTCTATGAATTATTCAATAATGAAGAAATCTTAAAGAGACAATATAGCGTTGTTGAAGGACATTGGCCAACTAACTATAATGAAGTTGTTATTGAAGTAAACAAAAATAACGAAATATCAGATTATACACTATATAGTTTAGGAATTCTTGACCAAGATGAACTAAAAGAACAATTCTTAAATATGACAAGTGGTAAACCAGTTAAATTTGAAAACCACGAATATACAAAAGAAGAAATCTTAAATCTATCATTTAGATTAGTTCTAAATACCGATTATTACAAAAAAGAAAATGGTATTTGGGTTGATAAATCATCAGATGAAGAATACATGAAAAAAGTTCTTGCTAACGCCGAAGAAATCAAAATTGTAGGTATTATCAAAAGAAATCCTGATGCTGTTGGTGGCGATTATAGTTATGGAATGATCGGCTATCAAGATGAATTAATGAATCATTTAATTGAAAGAGTTAATAATTCCGAAATAGCCAAAGAACAATTAGCTAAACCAGATATCAATGTTTTCACTGGCGTTAACTTCCAAGCTAAAACAGCTTTTGATATCAATAGTTTAACAACAGAACAAAAAATGGCATTAGCTAACATGTCTCAAGCAGAGTTAGCAACATATATGAAAAGTTATACTGAGAATATGTCTTCTTCATATGAAGAAAATCTAAGAAAACTAGGTATTGCTTCTATAGATAATCCTGATACAATATCTATCTATCCAAAAGATTTTGATTCTAAAGAAGAAATAACTCGCTTAATTGATGAATATAATAAAGACAAAGATGATGCTAACAAAGTAGAATATACAGATGTTGTTGGATTAATGATGAAATCAGTTTCTAGAATTGTTAATGTAATTAGTAGTGTTTTAATAGCTTTCGTTGCTATTAGTTTAGTAGTATCAAGTATTATGATTGCTATTATTACTTATATTTCTGTAATTGAAAGAATTAAGGAAATTGGTATTTTAAGAGCAGTAGGTGCTTCTAAAAAAGACATTTCTCGTGTTTTCAATGCTGAAACCTTAATAGAAGGATTAGCAGCAGGTGTCTTTGGTATCGTAACAACACTAATACTTAATATTCCTATTAATATTATTATTAAGCTTAAATTAGGCATTAGAAATATATCTATCTTACCAATCGATGGAGCAATAATTCTAATTATAATTAGTATTGTATTAACCGTTATTGCTGGCTTTATTCCAGCTAAGATAGCGTCTAGAAAAGATCCAGTAGAAGCTTTAAGAACAGAGTAGTAATACTCTGTTTTTCTTTGTAAAGTAAAACGACTTGAGTCTTGCTTAATCAACGTATAGATTATATAATTAAGATAATAGAGGAAGTGTAGAACATGGACAGAAAAATAATCTATCTAATCGTAATCGTTCTGACAATTGTTTTAGTTGTTTCTGACCATTATGCATCTAAAAATAAAGAGCAATTAAGCGCTCCAACAGATGCTGATAGTGTTCATGAAATATCTGATGATGAATTTGAAGAAATCTACCGTAGTTCAGCTATTTTGGCTCCTCTAACATTAAGAAACTATCAAAACGATGATAAAAATATTGTTTACACATATGAAATAAAAATCAATGAAGTTCAAGGAGCTTACTACTATATTCAATATGATAAAGACAATAATCAAGTAAAAGATGGTTATCTAATCTTTGCTGCTAATGGTGAAGTTACTGTTAAGTTGAATAGTAATGAAAAGATCGTAATTGAAAACTTACCTACTGACGTAAACTTTAGAATTGAACAATATGCTACTTTAGGTGACAAATATACTACTAAAGTTGGTAATAAAGAAGTTGCTTACTATGAAGGAACTATGAGCTTAGATAACAATATTAGTTTCAGTAATGAAACAGTTAGAAAAGAAACCGTAAATATCTATGAAAAGAAAGAAAACAATCCTACAACAGCAGATAATCACGAAAAACATATCTTATATTTCATGATAGCGTTATCACTTCTGTTATCAATATCAAGTATTAAAGTTAAGAGATTTGAATAAAATCTCTTTTTTATTGTCTTTTTATTCATATTTAGTATAATAATTAACCAAAGGAATGATAGTATGAAAAAGCAGCTTCATATTCTCGAAGGAATTATTATTCTTATAGTTATTCTTTTAGCTGGTTTAGCTACAATTAAATTCATCTATGATATTCGTCATGAAAAAGTAGATACTAGTTATATGTTTAATATAAATTTTGAAAATTTAAATGTTAATGAAAATAGCAAAGCTGGCAATATTTCATTTGATAATAATAACTTAAATCTTGATGTAACATTAGAGAATCCTAATGATTTTTATGAGTTTACTCTAGATATTAATAATAAAGGTACTTTAGACGCTAAAATAGCTAATATAGACCTTAAGGTTGATAATCCAAAGGAAATCTTAAAATATCGTTTAACATACCTAAATGACACTAATATTGAGGTAGGGGATATCTTAAAATCAAATGAAGTAAAAACCATTAAAATCCATATTGAATATCCTGAAACAAATACCAAAATCTATGATGCTTTAACTCTTAAATTAAACCTCTTAATTGAGTTCTCAACAACCAACTAATTTATTGTATTTATAGACCTTTTATTATATAATCAATAATAGAAGGATTATAAGTATGAAAGACCAGATTAATAAGAGTATCAAAGTATCTTTAATAGTTACAGAAATTGTATTATTTATTTATACTTTTACATTATTTATTTTTAAAGATCGTTTAAATACATTGATTTATCCAATTAATGTAGCTTTTTTCATGCTTTTAGTTTTCTTTAGTCGTTTTGCTTTTGGTTATATCAAAAACAAGAAAACAAGACAAAAAGATAAGATTAGAAATAATGTTATAACTATTTCTTTTGTCTATTTAGCAGCTATTTATCTATTAGGCAAATCAACATCTTATCAAACAAGTTCGATAGATGCTTTAAGTGTATTTTATCTATCAATAACTTTAATTCTAATGGAAGTCTTCCGCTACATATTTTTAAATAAATGTAGTAGGATAACTTATCATCAATACTTAATTACGATCCTTTTTATTTTATTTGATATTTTAATCGTTTCAGCATATAGCCCAGCTCATATGTTGCAACTTCCAACCTTTTTAACTTTGATAATTATTACTGTTGTTAAAGAATCTGTTTTAACATATTTAAACTATAAATTTGCTTTTTTTCCGTGCGTTATTTATAGCTTAATTATTACGATTTTACCAATGCTACCATTGTATCCTAAACTAGGTAATTACTTGAGTATTGTTTTTACAATTATCTATTCTTCAGTAATTTTATATAATTGCAGTAAACCATTCCGTCGTGAAGAAAAAGAAACAGCAAATACTTATAAGAGAAGTATCTCTTTCTATTTTGAAAGAATCCTTCTAGGTGTTGTTGTTTTAATAATCTTATTAGTATCAGGTTTATTTAAATATAACTTATCTGCAATCGCTTCTGATTCAATGTATCCAGCTTTAAAAAAAGGCGATGCTGTTCTAATTGAAAAAGTAGACGATAAGATCCGTAATAAGCTTAAAAAAGGGGATATTGTCGCCTTTGAAGAAGACAATCACATTATCACTCACCGTATCTTATCAATAACAGAAGAGAACGAAAAAACAATTATTATCACAAAAGGTGATAATAATAGCACAAAAGACGTTACAAAAAAAACAAAAGATGATATAATAGGTATAGTAAGATTTAAAATACCATTAATTGGATATCCCTCAATTGAGATATCAGACATAAAGAGTAAATAAGGGAGAGTTAATATGGGAAACAAGAAGACTATTACAATCGGCTCTATTATTGCATTGATTATCCTTGCTATCGTTATAGTTATAACTCTAATAAATGGGTTAAAGGGATTTAGTCTAATATTAGGTGCCTTATTTATAATACTTACTATAATATTAGCTACTTATATTAAGGAAGAACCAGATGAATACTCTACATTTATAAAAAATAAAAAGAGAATTCTTCGTACTTATGATTCTATTATCGTTGAAGTAGAAGACATTCCTAATATAGCTGGAAAAAATATTATCAAAGTAAAATCTATTGAAGACCTAGTTGATGCTCAACTAGAACTTAGAGAGCCTATCTATTACAAGAACGATAATGACTCTTGTTTCTTCATGCTTTTACATTATAATGAAGCTTGTGTTTATATCTTAAGAATGAACGATGGAGTTGTATCTCCAACAGAACAATCAATTAGATATATGAAAGAAGAACCAAACGAAAAACAACAAGAAAGCATTCTTGATAACGTGGAAAATACTATTGTTTATAAACTAGATGAATTAAGAAGCTTTAAGATTTCACCAATTCGTAATGAACAAGAAATAAAAGTCGTTGATGACACTGGTATCAAAAGTGAAATTGAACAAAACAAAGAATTCAAAAAAGAAGATATTGAAGATGAAATATCTAAAACTATGTATATTAAAGACTTAAAAGAAAAAATGAGACAATTTGAAGAAAATGCCGAAGCAGAGCCTTCAATTGCTGATATAGTTAATAAAAAAGAAGAAGCTGTTGAAACTACTAAAGCTAAGAAAAAACCAGCTAGACGTGTAGTTAAAAACACGCATTCTTCAAGAAGAGCATCTAACTATAAAAAGGCAAAATAAACTTAGGTGATTATCATGAGTAATTTGAAAAAGGAATATAGTACTATTGAACAATTATTTGAAGAATTGAACCTTGGTAAAGTAACTGAAGTAGAAGAAGTTGAAGATAATCTACATGATTCTTATATAATCAAAGCTAACGATAAAGAATACCAAGTTCTTTGTTATTCAAAAAGAACTTTAAATAATCGTCTTAGCATGATTGAAAAAGAAGAACAAATAAAAGCTATGGAATATTTAAGAAAGAATGGAGTTCCTGTAACCCTTCCTCTTAAATTTGAAGATGATTACTTCATTTCATTTAAAAAGGACAATTATATAATCTATGAAAATGATGATTATACATATTTAACTAATAAAGATTTAGATGAAAAGAAGATCAAAAAACTTGCTAATACGCAAGCAATCATTCATAAGCTAAATATTAAAGTTTCCTTACCATGCCCATATGAAAAGGTTAGTATCAATTTCCAAAAGATTGTTAATAAACTAGCTAAAAAGAATAGTTCATTAAGTAAACTATTATATGACAACATTTATCTTCTAGATGAATTAGTAGAAAAATGTAATAAAGGTTTAAAATATGCTGAAAATGTTTTATGTTTAAGTTATGACTATTATAATTTATATGAAATTAAATGGGATAAAGATTATATCTATTTAAAAGATTTTGAAAACTGTGCTTTAATTAATCCAACAGTTTCCCTTGCAGAAGCAGCATACGACTTTACTAGAATAGATGATAAAATAAATTATGATTTCTATGAGGAATATTTAAGAAGTTATTTAAAGAAATATGGTCAAGTAACATTTGATTATAAAGAAGCTTTAAATGTTTCTTTAAATAAACAATTACTATATCTAGAAGAACTATTTAAACTATGTTTAAAAGGCGTTGAAGAAGCTATGGAAGAAACTAGAAAAGTAATTGAAGAATTAATCTTCTGTTCAAATAACTTCGATAAGTTATATGAAATTTATATAAAAGTTGTCAAACAACAATAATAAAAAGTAAAATGTTACATTTTTACTTTTTTTAATGATATAATTATTAAAGATAAGAGAAGGTGATAAGATGAAGAAGAATCGTGTTATTTTTACATTGATAGTTTCAGCCCTAATTCTAGCTGGGTTTCTGATTTCTAGTCTTATCCGTGATTTAAGTAAAGAAAGAGTCATTAAAAGCGAAATAAAAGAGATATCTAAAGGTTTTGGTATCGAAAACGTTGATGATGACAATATTAATACCATCTTAGATAGAAGACTTATTAAAAAAGGCGAATATGCTAAAGTTGAAGAAGGTATTAAAAAATACTATAAAGATTTATATGACGATCTAAGAAATATTAATTTCCTATTAGAAGAAGATAATTATAATGATTTTCTATCTAGTCAAAATCTTATCGACGATGGACCGTCATTTATTAAATCTAAAAATATAATACAAAATACAAAAGCTCAATTAGCTGATTGTTACCAAGAATTTAATAATCAATTAGAAAATGAATCAGTTAAAATATCATATGTTTTAGATAAAGATTTAAGTAGATACTATAAAAACTTCTATATGGATTTAACTAAAGAAATAATTGAGCCAAAATTAAAAGATAATATTGAAAAAAGATATAAAAATATCTTAAAGAAAATAGATATCTACAATGAAGCATTTGATTTCTTGATTTCTATTAAAGGACACTGGGAAGTAAGAAATGATGTTATTGCTTTTGAAAGACCAGAAGACTTTGAAATATACAAGGAAATAACAAGTAAATTAGAAACTAGCGAAAGCTAGTTCTTTTTTTTTGTCACTTTAAAGTCACTTATGTCATTTATAATTAAAAATGAAAAGAGGAGATTATATGGAAATTTTAAAAGTTGAACACTTATCTAAAACATATGGTAAAGGAACTACAGAAGTAAAAGCTTTAGATAATGTATCTTTTAGTGTTGAAAAAGGAGAATTCGTTGCAATTATTGGTGCTTCTGGTTCTGGTAAATCAACGTTATTACATTTAATTGGTGGTGTTGATCGTCCCACAAAAGGAAAAGTATTTATTGAAGGAGAAGATATCTTCAAACTATCAGATGACAATCTAGCAATATTTAGAAGAAGACAAGTTGGTTTAATATATCAATTCTATAATTTATTACCAATTCTAAATGTTGAAGAAAATATTACTTTACCAGTTGAATTAGATGGTAAAGAAGTTGATAAAAAAGAATTAGATGAATTACTTAAGACTTTAGGATTAGAAAGTAGAAGAAAACATCTTCCTAATGAATTATCAGGAGGACAACAACAAAGAACTTCTATTGGTCGTGCAATGATTAACCATCCAGCTCTTATCTTAGCTGATGAACCAACTGGTAACTTAGATTCTAAAGCATCTGAAGAAATCGTTGAATTATTAAAACTATCTAACAAAAAATATAATCAAACAATTATTATGATCACTCACAATCTAGAACTTGCAGCAGCAGCAGATCGTATAATTAAATTAGAAGATGGAAAAATAGTAGGTGAGTAATATGAACTTACTAAAGAAACTAACAAAAAAGAATCTAGAGTTAAATAGAAAAAGAACAATAGTTACAATCATTGGTATCTTACTATCTGTAGCTTTAATTACAGCAGTAGCAACCATGTTTGTAAGTTTATATAAATCAATTATTGTTTATGAAGAATCTCTAAAAGGAAACTTCCATATTTCCTTTAATGAGGTTCCTAACGAAGATTTAAAATATTTTAAAGAAAATCGTTACATTGATAGTTATCATCTAGTTGAAAGAATTGGTTATGCCAAACTAGAAGGTTCCAAAAACGAATCTAAACCATATCTATATATTGAAGGTTTTACTAAAGATTCATTAGAGAATATGGCTGTTAATTTAATTGAAGGTCGTTTACCAGAAAATGATCATGAACTTTTAATTCCTCACCACATTAAAACTAATGGACGTGTTGAGTATCACATTGGTGAAACTATAACTCTAAATATTGGTAAAAGAATGATGGATGGCCAAGAATTGAGCCAACATAATCCATATGGTGAACCATTTAAAGAAACTGAATCAGATAAAATAATTCAAGAAGAGATCGTTGATACCAAAGAATATACATATACTATTGTTGGTATTATTGAAAGACCATCTAACTATGTTGAGGAATTTACAGCTCCTGGATATACTTGTATAACTTTAAATGACAATCCAACTGGCAAAACAGATGTTTATGTGAAATTGAATAAAAAAGGTCTTAAGGAACCAGAAAAAGTTATCGCCGGTATTCTAAACGTTGATGAAAAAGCTTTCAAAAAATATTATTATGGCGATGTTTCATCAGAAGATGAAGAACTAGAATACCTAAAAGAACTAGAAAAAGCTAAATACGATATCGGTTATTACAATCAATATCTAGTTTTACTAGAAGGTGGCATCTTTAAAGATCCGTCATTCATTCGTCTAGGTTATGTTGCAGGTGTTGTTTGTTTAATAATAATTATTACATCAGTCTTCTGTATTAAAAATAGTTTTGATATTTCCATAGCTGAAAAAACAAAACAATATGGTATGTTATCAAGTATTGGCGCAACTAAAAAACAAATTAAAAAGAATGTTTATTATGAAGCATTCAAACTAGGAGTAGTTGGTATTCCACTAGGTATAATCCTAGGTATTATTGCTTCTGAAATCTTAGTAATTATTTGTAACTTCCTTTTACATGAGATGTTAAATGTTAAGATAATTTGTAGCATCTCTATAATGGCTATCATATTTGGTGTTCTATTAGGAGTAGTTACAATCTACTTATCTAGTTTAAGAAGTGCTAATAGAGCTTCTAAAATATCTCCTATAAGTGCTATTCGTAATAGTGCTGACATTAAGATTAAATCTAAAAAGATTAAATCACCAAAAATAATTAAAAAGATCTTTGGTGTCGGTGGTGATATTTCTTATAAAAACTTAAAAAGAAGTAAAAAGAAATATCGTACAACAGTAATTTCTATTATTGTTTGTGTAGCTGTCTTTATCGCTTTATCATCATTTATGAATACTTTCTATCAATACATCACCATTGAATATGCTGCTAAAGATTATAATATTGCAATTAATATCAAAACTGATGATTATGAAAGTATTCATGAAAAAATAGCAACATTTACATCTAGAGATGATGTTAAAGATTATGGTTTGGAAGAAACAGATACAGGAAGTATTAAAAATGCTAAAAAAACTAAAGATAAGGAAAGAATCATCAATCAAGATGAACACTATGTTAATTGGTATGATTCTACTAAGACACCAGAAGAATATCGCTATGGTGAAATAAATATTGCTCGTATTGGTGATTATCAATATCGCAAATATTTAAAAGAATTAAATTTAAATTACGATGATGTTAAAGATAAATTAATTCTTTTAAACCAAGTAGAATCATATGATTTCAAAAATAATCAATTATTTAAATACTATGCATTCGAATATAAAAAAGGTGACAAAATTACAATCGGTATATTAACAAGTGATGAAGAAGGTTATGACATTGTCACTAAAGAAAGAGAATATGAGATAGCTTTAGTTACAACAAATCGTCCATTCGGCTTTGAATCCTTATCATCAAATGCAATTTTCATTGTTAGTGATGAAATGTATGAAAAATATTCTAGCAATGAAAAATATTATGAAAACTATTTCTTTGATGTTGAAGATCCAGATAAGTTCCAAGATGACTTAGAAAAGGCCTTCAAAGAAGAAGAAGTAAGCATTTCTAATATTGCTGAAGAAAAACGTATGATGAATTCATTACATTTACTAATTGCAATCTTCCTATATGGTTTCATAACAGTTATCGCTTTAATTGGTATTACTAATATCTTTAATACAATTACAACTAATATGGAACTAAGAAAAAGAGAATTTGCAACTCTTAAGAGTATTGGTATGACTACTAAAGAATTCAATCGTATGATAAGCTTAGAAAGTTTCTTCTATGGAACTAAATCATTACTTATAGGTATTCCAATTGGTATCATTCTATCACTATTATTAGATAAATTATTAAATGGTGAAATGAAACTAACTGCATGGCAAGTACCATATACTTCTATCATTTTAAGTATTATTGTTGTCTTCTTGTTAATAACAATTATCATGAAATTCTCAATTAATAAGATTAATAAACAAAATACTATAGAAACAATCAGAAATGAAAACATTTAAGAAGAGTTTTAACTCTTCTTTTATGTTATAATACTAAAGCGAGGTGATTAAATGAATATCTTACTTGTTGAAGATGATCTTGATATTGCTACTAATCTTAAAACCTTCTTAGAATCCAAAGAATATCAAGTTACCATATCAAACACCATTAAGAATGCCGAAGCAAATCTAAAATACAATGATTTTGCTTTAATAATTCTAGATATTACTCTTCCAGATGGCAATGGTCTTTCTTTCTATAAAGAACATAATTCCATTCCCACCATCTTTTTATCTGCTAAAGATGATGAAGAAACAATTGTTAATGGTTTAGAACTTGGTGCTGAAGATTATTTAACTAAGCCATTCTCAGCCAAAGAATTACTAGCTAGAATCAACAAAGTATTACTACGTAATAAAAAAAGTGAAATTACTATAAAAGACATCACCTTTGATTACAATAATTTAATTGTTAAGAAAAATAATGAAGAAATAAAACTATCTAGTTTAGAACTAAAAATATTACAATTATTATTTACAAATCTAAATAAGATTGTAACAAGAGAAACAATCATTGATAGTATTTGGAACTGGACTGGTAATGATGTTAACGATAATACTGTTACTGTTTATCTAAAAAGAATAAGAGAAAAACTTGATACTGATATAATTACAACTATTAAAGGAATAGGATATCGTATAAATGAATAAGAAAGATGTTAGAAGATTTATTCTTCTAACAAGTCTAACTCTTATTCTAACTATTATCTTAACAATTACAATTAGTTTTATTTATTATAAAAAAATAGAGAAGAATAATAATCTTATTCTTTCCACTATTATTTATAATATGAAAAAAGAATATCCAGAATTAAATGATGAAGAAATAATTCATCTTTTAAATACTGAAAAATTAAAAGAATATCCAGAATTAGAACAATATGGAATTCTAGTTAAAAAGAATAATGTCAGTTTATCAAATAAACATATTTTAAATAATTGTTTATTATCTATTAGTGCTGTTTTAATTGCTTATTTGGTATTAAACTGTGCAATTATAATGTTATTCAATAAAAAAAGAGAAGAAAACCTTCGTGAAATAACAAGTTATTTAAAAGCTATTAATAATCAGCAATATGATTTAGAAATAAAAGCTAACGAAGAAGGAGAATATTCTATTCTTCAAAATGAATTATATAAAACAACAATCATGCTTAATGAACAAGCAGCTTTAAATAAAAAAGATAAAGAGAGTTTAAAAGATTCTTTATCAGATATTTCTCATCAATTAAGAACTCCATTAACTTCTATCAATTTAATGATTGATAATTTAAGAGAAGGAAATTTATCTAAAGAAGAAGAAAACAAATTACTAAGTAATATCAATCGTAAAATTAAAAGTACTAATTTTTTAATTGAGTCATTACTTAAATTATCTAAGTTTGATGCTAATACAATTACTTTTAACAACACTAATCAAAAAATAGACAAAATATTAAAAAGTGTTGAAGAGAACGTTCAAGACCTATTAGATTTAAATGAAGTAGAATTACATATTAAAGGTAATAAAACAGATACTTTATATTGCGATTACAAATGGCAGATTGAAGCTCTAACTAATATTGTTAAAAACTGTATTGAACATTCTTCCTCTGGAACTTCAATTGATATAGAATACTCTAAATCAGAATTATTAACGAAGATAACAATTAAAGATCATGGTTGTGGTATGAATAAAAATGACCAAAAACATATCTTTGATCGTTTCTATAAAGGAGAACATTCTAATCCTAATAGTATTGGCATTGGCATGTCCTTAGCCAAATCAATTATTGAAAAGAATAACGGAACTATTCATGTAAACTCTAAAGAAGGAGAAGGTTCTGAATTTGTTATTAAATACTTCAACTAGACAAAAATTCTATATAGTTATATAATTTACAATGTTCTGCCGTAAGGGGGTGGGTTATATGGATTGTATTGGTCAAGTAAGAATGTTAGAAACTAAGGAAGAACTATGTGAAGCCGAAACATTAAGATACCAAGCTTTTAATTATGATTTAGAAGACTTTAATCCGAATGATACAGCTTGTACAAATCAAATTAATAATGGGTACATTATTCCTTTTGGCATGTTCTTTAAAGATACTAACACTCAAGAAGAATACTTAGTAGCTTGTTGTTATGTTTCTAACTACAAAGGTACTTTATACGTAGACCATCTATTCGTAAAACCCATGTATCAAAATACCGGCTTACGTTTAGGTAGAATGTTATTACGTTTTGTTTTAGCCAATAAACAAGAAGTTGAAAGAGAATTAAAACATAAATTTAGTAAAAGTACGATAGAACCAATTGACGAAAAATCAGAAGCCTTATACCTAAAAGAAGGATATGAATATCAAGATGAAATGATGGTGAAAAGAATCTAATGGAAAATGCAAACATCGAAATAGAAATGCTTCAAGAAGATGATGACCGTGTTATCGATGTTGAAATATTAAGACATCAAGTATTTCACTTAAAAACAGATCCTGAAACAATTTTAAATTCATATCATTTATCAAAGATAAGACTTAAAAGAACAATTCCGTTTGCGTTATTCATTAATGGTGAAATGGCAGCAGGTTGTTATATAACTGGTTATGGCGATACTTTAATGGTTGATTACTTATTTGTTAATAAAATCTATCGTAATACTGGCTTAAGATTAGGACGAGTACTTCTTAGTTATGTTTTTGAACATAAAGCAAGCTTAGAAGAATTCTTCCATCATCAAATTCAAAAATCAATTTTAACTGCACTTGATTCTCGTGCTCGACATGTTTATGAACAAATGGGCTTTACCTATTCTAAAGAAAAAGGTACAGCTTATATGAGTAAAAAAATATAAGAATAAGGAAACTTATTCTTTTTTATATGTCTAATTAATTGAATATTATGTTAAAATAAAATTAGAGAAGGTAAATATTAGTAGAGGAGGATAAAAATGAAAATAAAATTAAATGCTCAAAGTAGTATTAAAATTACTTCTAATAAAATAATTTATTTTGATCCTTTTAAAATTGAAGAAGAACTTCATGATGCCGATTACATCTTTATTACTCATGATCATTATGATCACTTTGATGTTGCATCAATTAATAAAGTAATTAAAGATGATACTCTAGTTATCATGCCAAATAAAATGGTTATTAAAAATATTGGTTATTTTAATAGTGATAACATTCGTGGCGTTGATCCTAATGAAGAATATACAATTGAAGGACTTCATTTTAAAACAATCCCTAGCTACAATACAAATAAAGATTTCCATAAAAAAGAATTCAAATGGGTTGGTTATTTAGTAGATATTGAAGAACAAAAACTTTATATCGCTGGTGATACTGATCTAACTGAAGATAATAAAAAAGTAGACTGCGATATAGCGTTTGTTCCTATTGGTGGAACTTACACAATGGATTACGAAGAAGCAGCATTATTAATTAATATTATTAAACCGCATCTCGTAATTCCAATTCACTATAAAACAGTAGTTGGCACAGCTGAAGATGCCCTTAAGTTTAAAGGATTACTTAGTGAAGATATCGAATGCCAAATAATAATGGAATGATAATATGACAAACAACGAAATAATTAGACAAGAATTATTAAAACTGATAGATGAGTTAAAAGAACAACAAAATCTTCATGGCAAAGAAGCTAATGAATCAATCGAAAGAATGATTAGAGAACTAGAACAAATTGCTTTGTATTTGATGGCCCATACTCCAGAAGAAGCTATGGAATATGCAAGACAAGAATACTTTGCAGCAGTAACTGCTGAAGCCCTAATCACTCCTGGTATTGCAACTGTAATTCAAGATGTTAAAGAACACATCTATTTACCATATTATAAAGGTAATATAGGAGATGAAACAGGCACTCTAGTATCTAGTAAAACACGTTTCGATTTAGCATCTATTACTAAGTTATTTACTGTTCTAGAAGCTCTAAAACTTACTGAAGATGGTTTATTTGATGTTAATATGATGTTATCTGAATTCTACCGTTCTCCATTTAGAGATTTACATGTAACAGTAGCAGATTTACTTCGTTTTAAATATGAGTTAGTAACTCCCCAGAGAATAGATGATCCTAATCTTACAGCTGTTAAGTTTTTTCGTAATATCTTAAGACCAGCTATTGGACCTAACTCACATACATATAGTGATATACCATTTATAATTGCTAAAATGTTAATGCCTAGAGGAATTGATTTCCTATCTGAATATCGTGATGAATTAGGTATCTTATCCTTAGGATATGAAAGAACAGGTATTGTAACTGGTGGAAGAACTCTAACTGAACTTGATGATGAAAAAGCTCGTCAAATGGAAAAGATCGGTATTAAAAATCCTGGGCATGCTGGATTATATGGAACAGCTGAAGATATAGCAAGAGTCTTAGAAGCTTTAAGTAAAGGTTTCTTATCACCAGAAAGTATCCAAGAAATGTTATATCCAGGAACAAACGAAGCTTATGTAAAAAGATATAATCCAATTAGTAGAGCCGAGACGACACAACCAGTTATTAGAGCCATGGGAGTCTACGTTGAACATCCAGAAGGAATGAAAGTTAGTGAAGTAATTCCTGGTTTATCAAAAAAAGCCTTTGCAATAACTGGTTTTACTGGTGGTTATGCTGCTTGCGATTTAGCTCATGGGTTCTCAAGTATTATCCTCGCTAATCCAATGACAATCGCTGCAACCGGGGCTAAAAATCTAATTAGTGAAGTACCAAACGATAATCGTTATCTTTTAGATAGCCAAGGAAGACCAATTAGAGGGGGATCCTATCTAGTTTCTCAATTCGCTAATGGACGCAAGGTAACAAGCATTGTTAGTCCAGAAGGTCAAATAGTTGAACAAAGAAACTACACAGGTATGTTAGATAGTTTAAAACTACAACAATTATATACATTGTTAAAATTAAGATTAATTAAAAGAGTAGCTTTAAGATTAGCAGAATCTGATCGCTACGTAGAACATATAGAAGAAGAATTTAGTGGCGGAAAAAGATTTTAGGAGGAATAAAAATGAATGAAACTATTAAAAACATAATTGAAAGAAGGAGTTATCGAAAATACCAAGATAAAGCGGTTCCTGATGAATTAATTGAAGAAATAGTTAAGTGTGGAACATATGCACCCACAGGAAAGGGTATGCAGTCCCCAATTATTCTTGTTATTAAAGATAAAGAAACAAGGGATAAAATATCAAAAATTAATGCAAATATTTTAGGTACAACTAGTGATCCATTTTATGGTGCACCTGTTGTAATTGTTGTTTTAGCAAACAAAGAAAACTTTACCTATATTTATGATGGTAGCTGCGTAATGGAAAACCTTATGTTAGCAGCTAGTTCTTTAGGTTTAGGTTCATGTTGGATTCATCGTGCTAAAGAAACTTTTGAAACAGAAGAAGGTAAAGCTCTATTAAAAGAATTAGGTATAGTTGGTGACTATGAAGGAATTGGAAATTGTATCATAGGTTATCCAGCAGGTGAAACGCCAGTAGCTAAACCTCGTAAAGATAATTATATTTATGTTAGATAAAAATAAGAGAAATCTTATTTTTTTCTTTACTTAGGAAGAAAAATCCCTATAATAAACAACAAGAGGTGATAATATGTCAATCTCTATGGATAAAGAATTAGAATTAAGAGGTTGTGATCCTGTTAAAGAAATTATCATTCCAGATCAACAACTAATGAATTTATCTAATGAATTAAGTAGCTTACCAATAGCTAATCAAAGATATGGAATTCATTGTATGAGAATAGAAGACATCATTTATGATGGACGTTATTATTTAGATGGTTCTTTCAAATTACATAATATTCCTTATTTAAAAATAACAGAATCTAAATTAAAGAAAAAACCAAGAGTGATTGAAAAAGAAATCCATCCTTATAGATTACCAATAATTCCAGTGGCTAATACTGCTTATGGAGTAGTGGGTGAAAAGTTTCGTCAAAAAGATGGTAAATGTTGTTTTGAATATATTGGTTTAGTTGAACCAATAAGTGAATTATCATCTTCATCATATGTTCATGAAATAACACATACCCAATTAGACTCTCAAAAAGGAATCTATAAAGACTTCTTTAATCTAGAAGTAATGAGTATCTTCTTGCAGTTATCTCATGCTGCTTTACTAGATGTTGATGAAACAGTATTACGTTTAATCGAATCAAATCGTATATATGAAATAAACGAATTAGCAAAAGAGCAATTAGCTTTTAGTGAAGGAAAAAAAGAATTATCACAATATGATCAATTTGAAAATTCCAAATATATTCAATCAGATTTAACTGCTTTAAATTTATTCGCTAAATACTATCACGAATCAGCAGCAGTTCAAAGAGAAATGTTAGTAGATGTTCAAAGAATATTTGATGGTAAAATAACTGTAGAAGATTATATTTCTAAATATGATTCCACTTTTAAAGAAAGCATGGAAAGCCCAATATTAATGAAGCATTTACGCCGAAGATAAAATAAAAGAAGGAATAATTATAATTCTTCTTTTTTTAACAAATAGATTATGATATAATGTAAATGGAGATGGTATTATGAAGAAACTATTCCGTACTAAAGTTAAGAAATGTTTACAAAAGTCGGGATTAGTATCATCTTCACAATTTATATTTTGATAACATGAGTAAGTTTTTTTAACTTACTCTTTTTTGTGGGAAAGGTAGAATGTCTAAGAAAAGGGAGAGGATATTATGAAAAAACAAATTGAAGACATTAACTTAAGACTAATGGTCTTTGACAGCGCGAATGAACTTGGTAAAAAGATCGATGAGCACTTATTAGAACTGTATCATCTTGATAAGGAAAATAATACATTCATTGTTCCAATCAAACAAAACTATTTTGAAGATGGTAACTTCAAAGTAGAAATCACTGAAACTGTCCGTGGTAAAGATATGTTCATGATTACCGACGTTGGTAACTATTCATTAGAATATAAAATGCATGGATTTATTAACCATACAAGTCCTAACGATTTAATGCAACAATTAAAAGACGGAATCGGCGCTTGTAATTGTCATGCTAAAAATATTAATGTTATGATGCCTTTATTGTATGCTGGTCGTCAACATCGTCGTAACACTAGAGAAAATTTAGCTTGTGGGATGATGCTTCATGAACTAGATTCAATGTGTAGAGTCAAAAGTTTCATAACATTTGATGCCCATGACCAAGGGGTTGAACATGCCATTCATAATATGGAATTCGATAACTTTTTTCCAACAAATCAAATATTAGAAAATTTAATTAACGATTTAAGTATGAATAGATTAAAAAAACTTGTCTTCGTTGCTCCAGATAATGGTGCAGTAGGTCGAAGAAACGTTTATATTAATTCCTTTAATTCCAAACATATTCATCGTGAAGCTGGAAGCTTCTATAAACAAAGAGATTACAACAACTTAGTTGATGGTAAGTATCCGGTTATTGCTCATGAATATAGTGGTAATCGTGATTTAGAAGGTTATACAGCAATTGTTTCTGATGATATGATTTCTTCAGGTGGATCAATGTTTGATGTTATTGATGAGTTAAATAACTTAGGAGTTAAATACATCTATCTTGTAACAACATTTGCTTTATTTACTCAAGGTATTGATAAGTTTGATGAATATTACAAACTAAAGAAATTTGATGGCTTATATACTACTAACTTATCTTATATTCCTGAAGAATTTAAGAAAGCTAAATGGTTACATGTTTGTGATTGCTCTGAATTAGCAGCCCAAATCATTTACAATATTCACAATGACTTATCAATTCATGATTTGTTAAGAGATAAGTCATTACCAGTTAAACAAGTTGAAGAAAAATTTAATAAAGAAAAAAGTGAATAATTAATTCACTTTTTTTGTTATAATTAAATATAGGTGATAGTAATGGATTTTTTAAAAAACATTCAATACAATTCAGTTTTAATATTAAGCTACTTTTTTATTTCGTTAGTAGCTTTAATAATTAATAAGATAACTTCTGGTGCAAGTAATAAATTATTATTTTCATCATATCGTAGCAGTTTGTTTAATCCTTTAACTTATATTAGATTTTTTACTCACGCTATCGGTCATGAAAATTGGCACCATTTTTCTAATAACTTTATATATATTCTCTTAATTGGGCCAATGTTAGAAGAAAAATATGGAACTATAAATCTACTTATTATGTTTTTAATAACAGCTGGTGCAACCGGTATCATAAATTCAATTATTTCTAAAAATGTGATCTTGGGTGCTTCTGGTAATGTTTTCATGTTAATAGTCTTATCTTCATTTGTTAATATTCAAGCAGGTAAGATTCCTTTAACTTTAATATTGATATCAGCATTCTATATAGTAAATGAAATAATTGAAGGTGTCTTTAAAACAGATAGAGTATCTCATTTAGGGCATCTCCTAGGTGCAGTTGCTGGTTGTATCTTTGGTTTTTATTTACTATAATAATTCAAGTATTCTTAACTAAATTTTCACAAAATCTTAACAAAACTATATTAATATCAAGATGATGAAAGGATGATCAAAATGAAAAAAGACAAAAAAATATGTCCATCATGTGGAGAGGAAGTAATGAGTTCACGTTTCTGCCCAGAATGTGGTGCTAAATTAAGTGAAGAACCAAAAAAAGTAGAAAAGGAAAAGAAAGAAGAAAAAGTAATAGTAAAAGAAGTAATAAAAGAACCTAGTGGTTTTGAAAAATCTAAAAAGTATATATATCCAATTATTTCTTGTGTTGTTACGTTAATCCTTTGTTTAATAGCTTTTGCTTGTTTCTATCGTTACTATATGAAAAATTTAGTAATTGAAACAACTAGAACCGAAAGAGAGGTAACAATTACTGAAACAGGTATTTCCGAAGCCGTTGACAAAGTATATGATTCAGTAGTAGTTGTTGAAAGCTATGTTCGTGGTCAACTATATGCAACTGGCTCTGGCTTTGTTTACAAGACTGATGATGATAAGGGTTATATCCTAACTAACAATCATGTTATTTCCAATGCTACAGAAGTCAAAGTAGTATTTAGTAATGATGAAAGAGCAACTGTTAAAGTTGTTGGCAGTGATTCATATTCCGATATCGCTTTATTAAGTGTAGATAAAGATAAAGTAATTGCTGTTGCAGAAATAGGTAGCAGTGAAGATTTAAATGTAGGTGATACAGCGTTTGCCATTGGTGCTCCTCTTGATTCATCAACTTATGCTTGGACAGTAACAAGAGGTATTATCTCTGGTAAAAATAGAACAGTTCAAATTAGTACAAGTTCTTCAGCTTATGGCCGTGCTCAAAATACAATCGCTATGGAAGTATTACAAACTGATGCTGCTATAAATAATGGTAATTCTGGTGGAGCATTATGTAATAGTAATGGTGAAGTAATTGGTATTACCAATATGAAACTAGCTAGCTCTAGCATTGAGGGAATGGGATTTGCTATTCCAATTGAAACAGCAATTAAAAAAGCTGAACAATTTATTGAGGGTGGTAAAGCCAATTATCCATTCTTAGGTGTTGTAGTATATGATGCTCAAAATAGTAATGGTGAAGTTAAAGGTGTTTATATCGAAGAAGTTGAAGAAAAGTCTCCTGCCGATAAAGCAGGTTTACAAAAAGGAGACCGCATCTTAAAGATTAATGACTATAAAATAGAGAATACAACTTTATTTAAGTATTACTTATACAAATATTCATCTGGCGATACAATAAAAATAACAATTGAAAGAGATGGCTCTGAAAAAGTAGTTGAAGCAACTTTAAAGAGTGCTAATATGAGTGCTTAAAAGATTTCTAATAAAGAAATCTTTTTTTTGTTATAATATCTTTAGGTGATACAAATGGATTACACAATATTAGTTAATAAAGATAATCTATTAGATAGTGATTATATACCTGAAGATATGGTTGAAATTAATGAACCAACTGGTTCTAAAATTGATAAGACATACGTTAATAAATTAAATAAAGAAGCTTATGCTAGTTTTAAATTAATGCAAGCCGAAGCTTTAAAATATGGTTATGAAATTTTTATTGATTCTTCATATCGTTCCTATGATTATCAAGTTCGTGTCTTCGATGCAACTCAAGAACAAAAAGGCTTAGAACATACCTTTAAAGCAGTAGCATTACCAGGAGCTAGTGAACATCAAACAGGTCTTGCTATAGATATTATCTTTCGCCGTAATGGAGAAATGATTGAAGAACAAAAAGAAACAGATCCAGAAATTGAGTGGTTATTTGCCAATAGTTATAAATTTGGATATATTTTAAGATATCCAAAAGGAAAAGAAGATATAACTGGTTTTAATTTTGAACCATGGCATTTTCGTTATGTTGGCTTAGAACTTGCCCAAGAACTTCACGATAATTCTTTAACACTAGAAGAGCATTATTCATTAAAAAAGAGATTACATTAATCTCTTTTTTTCTAATATAATAGTTATCTTATTAGATTGAATATCAACTTAAAATATGATAATATTTATTTAGAATAAAGAAGGTGGCTAAAATGTTAGATTCACTAAAAACAATTATTGCATCAGATGCCTTTCAAGTGTTTATTAAACTGGTTTTAAGTTGTTTCTTAGCTGGTATAATTGGTCTTGAAAGATCATCATTAAGTAAAACGGCAGGTTTTGGTACTCATGCCATTATTGGTGTTAGTGCAACTTTAGTTGTACTATGTAGTACCTATATGGCTCAGTACTTTGATATTGATGCTGCTCGTATTCCTGCTCAGATTTTATCTGGTATTGGTTTTATTGGCGCTGGAACAATTATTAAAAATGGCATCAATGTTAAAGGTGTTACTACAGCAGCAGGTATCTTTTCAGTAACTTGTATTGGTCTAACTGTAGGTGTTGGATTCTATACAGCTGCAATACTTGCTACAATTCTTGTTTTCTTACTTTTAACTTACGCCCATGATATATCAGAAAGATTTGAAATATTAGAAAATAAAGAATTATTAATTGTTGTTAAAAAAGATATTAAAAAAGCTTTAAATGAAATTGAAAAATATTTAAAAAGTAATAAAATTGCTATTACAGCAATCGCTAGAGAAGAGATTATTAAAAATGAAGCTATTAGATTAGGTATTTCCTATGATACAAGAGATATTATTATTAGTGATATTTTAGGTGATTTAATCAATCTTGAAAGCGTTGTTTCTGTAGAAATAGATAAAGATTAAAAAAGGATGTAAATTCCTTTTTTTATTTGGTATAATACGTCTAGAGAGTACTATGTACTTAAACTAGAAGAAAGAAGGATCTATATGGAATTAAAAGGATCAAAAACTGAACAAAACTTAATGACTGCATTTGCAGGAGAATCTCAAGCAAGAAACAAATACACTTATTTTGCATCTAAAGCTAAAAAAGATGGTTATGAACAAATAGCTGCTATTTTTGAAGAAACAGCAAACAATGAAAAAGAACATGCAAAAATGTGGTTTAAAGAATTAAATGGTGGTGATGTTCCATCTACAGTTGATAACTTAAAAGCTGCAGCTGATGGTGAAAACTATGAGTGGACAGATATGTATGAAACATTTGCTAAAGAAGCAGAAGAAGAAGGTTTTAAAGCAATCGCTGCTAAATTTAGAATGGTTGGCGAAATTGAAAAGCATCATGAAGAAAGATATCGTAAACTATTAAAGAATATTGAAGATGAAGTTGTCTTCTCTAAAGATGAAGATCGCATTTGGATCTGCCGTAACTGTGGTCATGTTGTTATTGGTAAAAAAGCTCCAGCAGTATGTCCAGTATGTGCTCATCCACAAAGCTATTTCGAACTAAAAGCTGAAAACTATTAAGATGAAAAGTAGAGTAAAAACTCTACTTTTTTTATGCTATAATTAAATAGGTGATAATATGAAAAAAGAAATTAAATACTACCTAATAGGGATCTTAGCTCTAGTATTTCTTTTAGTAATTGGTTTTGTTTTTTTAAGAGGACATTTAAAAGAAAAAGTAACACCAACTGAAGAAGAACTAAAACCAACGGAGTATCAAGCATTAAAATTAATAAAAGTAAGTGAAATAGTAAACTATGGAACTGCTAAATCTAATAAACCAGATCAAAGTTCTTACTTAGTTAAAGATAATTCTTTTCTAACTTTAAGAAACTCTTCTATATCTAAAGAAGAGGGAGATAGTTCTAATATTGAATTATCAAATAGTACTGGTTTAAATGCTGCAATATTAGTTACTTATAATTGTGGTTTGAAAATGTTTAATAGTAAACTTATTACTTCAGCAGATGGTTCACATGGTATTTATATAAATGGTCAAAAAGCCAAAGCCGAAATAGATGATACAACTATTGAAACTTATAATCAGCATTCAGCAGCTTTAACAGTTACAAATACAGCATCAGCTGAAATTAAACATTCAACGATAACAACCAAAGTTAAAAATGCTCCAGCATTAAATATTGGTGTTGGTGGTGGATCTATTAGAATAGATAATTCTTTAATTGAAACTCAAGGTCAAGCATCACCAATTATCTATGACCGTGGTAATGTTAATTTCGCGAATACCACAGGAACTGCTAACGGTTCTAGAGCAGCCGTAGTTGAAAATGATAGTGTTTTAACTATTAATAATTCAACTTTCTTAGTTTCTGGAGCTGGTGAAGAAGATTCTTCTGAAGCAGCCTTCTTAGTTAAAGGAACTGGAAAATCAACTATTACAATTAACAATTCTAGTATCAATTTAAATAAGAATTTACCTTATTATAATCTAGCTCCTGTTTTCTTAATTAATAACACAACTACTGAACTAAACTTTTATGGTACAATCTTCAATTTTGGCAGTGCCATTTTCATCTCAGCAACTAGTAGTAATATAACTATTAATTTAAATAATAACGTTATTTCTGGAGCACTTAATTTAGATGAAAACAGTTCTTTAAATATGTATTTAACAAACAATTCATCTTATACCGGAAGTATAAATAATGATAAAGCAAATATAAAACTATCTAAGGATTCAGAATTAAATCTAACAGGTGATACCTATATAGCATCTTTAGAAAACGAAGATAGTGAAAATAATAACATTATTACAAATGGTTATCATTTATATCTTAATGGTAATTTATTAAAATAAAAAAAGGACTATTTAAGTCCTTTTTGTGTTTCTTGACTTTTAAGCATTTCTTCTGCAAACCATCTTTGGTCTTCTGGTCTTGTAGAGATAACTTCTACCATAACCTTATCACCAATAACAGGTGTTAACTCCCATTGAATAGCAAAGTTTCTATAACTTGTTATTGAACCAACTTTAACACAGTTTTCATAATAACCTACCATAGCAGAATAGATTTCTTTTAAAGAGTTTTCATCAGCTTTTGGAATTAGTAATAAATGTTGAATTAAATCTTCTTTTTTAAAGCCAAAGATGATCTTATCTTCTTGATCTTCTAAAGTAAAATTAACAACTTGTTCTTGAGCTAATAAAGCTCTTTCAATATGATTTATTACTACATTGATTTTATCCATTAATTCATAATAATTTTTTGTATACATATAAATCCCCCTAAGTAATAGTTATTATAATAAAAAATCACAAAAAATCAACCAAATCATGGTATAATAACAAACTTAAGAGGCGATTCAACATGAAGGTTACAATTTATAATGAAGATTCTTATTTAAATGGAAATCCCGAAGCCTTAGATAAATTTTCTAAAATCTACGATGATAAGGCAAAAATATGGCAAACTGAAAAAGAAGTTTATGGAAAAACTATCGATGAATATAATACTTTTATTGATAAATTAGCAGTTTTAATTAAAAAACTAGGATACAATTCTTCAATTGAGTGTTCTTTAATGTTGTCTTATTTAATTAAAAATGGTTTTCTATCAGCTGATTTATCTTTTACTGATGAAGCTATCAATGAAGAAAATGAATTATCTTGCTGCTTTGGAACAACTATAATTAATGGCCAAGGTTGCTGTCGTAATTTTGTCGGTCTTCATAAAGATCTCTTTGAACGTCTTGGCTTATATTTTAAAAATCTATATTGCTATGAAGGAATTAATTCCTTTAATCGTGCAGCGAATTCTAGAGCCAATCATGTTGTTAGTTTAATTGAGCATGATGGTAATTGCTATGCCATCGATTTATATAATGGGAATCGACTATATCGTTTTAAAAGTCCATTAATTTTAAGAGAAATCTCTTTTAACTCTAGTATTCATTTAAGATATAAACCATATTATGAAATATTAATGGGTGAGTCTTCCTTAGAGGATATCAAAAAAACACTTGCTAATAATCAAATATTAGCAAAATTAAAACATATCAATGCTTTTGATTATGAAGACTATCTTCGTATCGAAACGCAAAATCGCTTAAGAAGAATCGAAGATCAACTATATACATTCCACGAAGAAACAAAAACTTTAAAAAAATCAATTGCTGATACAATTACTAGAATCAGTGATTAAAAGGTTAAAACTTTACTTATACCCAACAGGGGTATATAATGAAATTGGTGATTACATATGGAAAAATGTAAGAATTGTGCTGGTTGCAGTATAGTAAAACATCGCAAACCAGAAGAACTAAAAAAATTAACTAAAAGATTAAATATTATTGAAGGTCAAGTAAAGGGAATTAAACAAATGCTAGAAGATGAAAGATATTGTCAAGATATCTTAATTCAAATATCAGCAATTAATAAATCTTTAAAAAGCTTTGGTAATGAAATCTTAAAAAGTCATTTAAATACATGTGTTAAAGATGCTATTCTTCATAATGACGAAGAAGTAATGAATGACGTTGTTGATTTATTTGAAAAATTGAATAAGTAGGTGGTTAAATGAAAAAAGTTGTAATAGGTATGTCCGGTGGCGTAGATTCATCAGTTGCAGCTATTAAACTTAAAGAACAAGGCTATGATGTGATAGGTTTATTCATGCGTAATTGGGATTCCTTCGCTGATGGTGAAATGGAAGGCGCCCCAACTACTGATCAAGGAATCTGCCCTCAAGAAGTAGATTACAATGATGCTAAAAAAGTATGTGATAAATTAGGTATTCCATTATACAGAAAAGACTTTGTTAAAGAATATTGGGATTATGTCTTTACTTATTTTTTAGATGAACTAAAAAAGGGAAGAACTCCTAATCCTGATATCATGTGTAATAAATATATTAAATTTGATATGTTTGCTAAAGAAGCCGAAAAACTTGGAGCAGATTATATTGCAACAGGTCACTACGCTCGTATTAAAGATGGCAAACTATTAAGAGCTGTTGATGATAATAAAGATCAAACATACTTCTTATCACAAGTATCTAAAGAACAATTAAAAAATGTTTTATTCCCAATTGGTGATATGGTAAAACCAGATGTTCGTAAGATTGCTGAAGAATGGGATTTAGTTACAGCTGAGAAGAAAGATTCAACTGGTATTTGCTTTATTGGTGAAAGAAACTTTAACAATTTCTTAAAGAACTATTTACCAAATAAACCAGGTGATATTATTAATATAGATACTAATGAAAAAGTTGGTGAACACATTGGACTTATGTACTATACAATCGGCCAAAGAAGAGGACTAGATATTGGTGGTACAAAAGAAAGAATGTTTGTTGTTGGTAAAGACTTAAATAAGAATGTTTTATATATATGTATTGGGGAAGATAATGATTATTTGGTATCTGATTCATGTATTATTGATGAAGTAAATTATTTAGGTGATGAAAAAGTAACATCTTGTACAGCTAAATTTAGATATCGCCAAAAAGATGTTCCAGTCGAAATCGAATTCTTAGATAATAATGAAATCCTTGTTAAATACCCACAAGGTGTTAAAAGAGTAACACCAGGTCAAGCTTGTGTTTTATATAATGGTGAAGAATGCCTTGGTGGTGGAATTATCAAAGAAGTCCGCAAGAATGGTGAAAAACTTTGGTATTTATAAAATCTCGAAAGAGATTTTTCTTATGGTATAATTTATATAGTAGGTGATAACCATGAAAAAAATTATTTTAGGTATTGAAGGCATGACATGTTCAGCTTGTTCTAGTGGTTTAGAAAAATATCTAAATAAACAAGAACACGTTTTAGATGCTTCTGTTAATTTGGTTATGGCAACAGCTAATATCACTTACGACGAAGAAATAACTATTGAAGATTTAAATAGATATGTTAAAGAAGCAGGTTTTTATTCAACTGGTGAATTTGATGAACTAAAAGAAGAAAAAGACAACCATAAAAAACTTAGAAACTTAATTATTTTTATAATTCTTCTGATACTTTTGATGATTGTATCTATGTCCCATCATTTCTATACTTGGGATGAATATCACTTAGGTATTGGACTTGTTTCCTTAATTCTTACTATTCCCTTTATATTCTATGGTTTTGATATTCTAAAAAATGGTTATAAGAATTTAATTCATAAAACACCTAATATGGATACTTTAGTATCTATCGGAATTATTAGTTCATTCTTATATAGTTTGAGCAGTATTATTATTTTTCTTTATATTTTTCAGAATACTAACATAAACCCAGAACCTTTAAATAATCTATATTTTGAATCAGTAGCTGGTATTATTACATTTTTAAAACTAGGTCGTTATATTGAATCAAAAAGTACAGCTAGTACTAAAGAAGCAATAAAAAAATTAGTAACAATAACACCAGATAAAGCCCTAGCTTTAATTGATGGAAAAGAAAAAGAAATAACAATCGATGAAGTAACTAAGAATATGACTTTGATCTGCAAACCAGGTATGAAAATAGCAGTTGATGGCGTCATTACAAAAGGAGAGACCCATCTTGATGAAACTTTTATTACTGGTGAATCAAAACCTGTTAAGAAAAAAGAAGGAAGTAAAGTAATCGCCGGATCAATTAACTATGATGGCTATATTGAATACAAAGCAGAAAAGATAGGAAGAGATTCTACGATTTCCGGTATTGTAAAAATGGTTGTCGAAGCAACTAATACTAAACCAAAAATAGCTCGTATAGCTGATACAGTATGTGGTTACTTTGTACCATGTATTATCAGCATCGCTATCCTAGCGTTAATTGTTAATTTAATCTTTAATCCTGATACAGCATTTAATACCTTTGTAACAGTTTTAGTTGTTGCTTGCCCATGTGCTTTAGGTCTTGCAACACCTTTAGCTATTGTTGTAGCTACAGGAGTTGCCACTAAAAATGGTATTTTAATTAAATCTAGTTCAACCATTGAAAACTTAAATAATATCGATACTGTAGTATTTGATAAAACGGGAACCTTAACTTATGGTAAATTAGGTATTTCTGAAATCTTTAACTATAGTAGTGAAAGTGATGAAAACATTCTAAAGAAAGTAGCTAGCTTAGAAATAAAATCAACACATCCTATTAAAGAAGCCTTTACAAACATCAAAGATACTCTTGAAGTATCAAAATTTGCTAATCTTCCAGGAGTAGGATTAAAAGGAATAATCAACAAAAAAGAGATTTATGTTGGCAATAATAAACTATTTAATAAATTAAAAATCGAAAACAAATATCCAAAAGATGAGGAAGCATTAGCTCAAAAAGGAAATAGTATTATCTATGTTATTGAAAATAACAAAGTAATAGCATTACTTGGAGTTAGTGATATTATTAGAAAAGAAGCTAAAGAGACAATTGAAATCTTACAAAAAAGGAATCTAAAAGTCATCATGCTAACAGGTGATAATGAAATAACAGCTGCCTACATTGCTAAAAAATTAGGCATCAATAAAATAATTGCTAATGTCTTACCAGAAGAGAAAAACAAGTATTTGAAAGAATTAAAAGAAAAATCCAAAGTCATGATGGTGGGCGATGGTATTAACGATGCTCCAGCTTTATCAAGTGCTGATATTGGGGTATCTATTGGTAATGGCACTGATATAGCTATTGATTCTGCAAATATTATTCTTTTAAATAATAACTTAAATAAAATCAATGATTTATTTACAATTGCTAATAAAACAATATATAATATACGAGAAAATTTATTTTGGGCATTTATCTATAATGTTATAATGGTTCTTATAGCTTTAAGAATTATAAGAATAATTGAGTTAAATCCAATGTTAGCATCTATAGCTATGATGCTGAGCAGTTTAACAGTTGTTCTAAATGCCTTAAGATTAAAAAGAATGAAACTAGGAGGAAAATAAAATGTTATTTAGTAAAAAACAAATTGTAAAAATAGACGGAATGCATTGTGAACATTGCGCTAAAAGAGTAGAAGAATGTCTAAGTAGTATTCCTGAAGTAAAAAAAGTAAAAGTTAATTTAAATAAAAAAGAAGCTGCTATTACAGCTTCCCAAGAAATTGATTTAAAAGCAATCAAAGAAAGTTTAAAAGAAACGGATTTTAAAGTAATAGAATAAAAGGTGATCATGATGGAAAGATATCGTGAAATTGAAAAGAGCATTATAAAAAAGTATCGAAAAGAGATTTGGTCTAAATTCATTAAAGCCATTAAAGACTATCAACTAATCCAAGAAGGGGATAAAGTTATGGTTTGTATTAGTGGTGGCAAAGATTCTTTCTTACTAGCCAAATGCATTCAAGAACTAATAAGACATGGTATGGTTCCTTTTGAAGCACGCTATGTAGTTATGAATCCTGGCTATAAAGAAGAAAATATTAACCAAATAATCTCTAATGCTAAAGAAATGAATATTCCCATTGAAATCTTTGAAACAGATATCTTTGCTGTCTCTAATAAACTAAATCCTGAAAATCCATGTTATATGTGTGCAAGAATGCGTAGAGGGCATTTATACAATAAAGCTCAAGAATTAGGATGTAACAAAATAGCATTAGGTCATCATTTTAATGATGTGATTGAAACAACATTATTATCAATGATTTATGGAGCAGAAATCAAAACGATGTTACCAAAATTACATAGTGACAACTTTAAAGGTGTTGATTTAATAAGACCTTTATATTTAGTTAAAGAAGATGCTATAATTAGTTGGAAAAACTATAATGAATTAACATTTTTAAATTGTGCTTGCAAATTTACTGAAAAATCATCTTTAGACGACGAATTCAGTAAAAGAAAAGAAATGAAACAATTAATAAAAGAGTTATGTACTAAAAATAAAGATATTGATCACAATATATTTAAAGCTCTAGATAATGTTAATTTAGAATGTGTTCTAGGAACAAAAAAGAATGGTGAATATCATTCCTTCCTAGAAGACTTTGAAAAGGATGAATAGTATGGATCAAGAAAAAATAGGAAGACTAATAAAAAAGATTCGCAAAGATAATAATCTTACTCAAGCTGAACTAGCTGATAAACTAGGAGTAACATACCAAGCTGTATCTAAATGGGAAACAGGTAAAAACATTCCTGATATTGCCATTCTAAAGCAAATATCTGAAGAATATAATATTAACATTGATGATATATTAAATGGTGAACATAAAATAACTAAAAAACCTAAGTTCATTATTCCTTTAGCAATAGTTCTTACTTTAGCAGTAGCTGCTATTATCGTCTTAATCGTCAATAAAGACAATAATCTCTTTATTAAGAAATTAATTACTTATGATACAAACTTTGAAATAACTGGAACAGTAGCTAAAAGTAATGGTAAGACTTATATTTATATTTCTGATATTGAATACAAAAATGAAGAAAATAGAGAAGTTTATGATACAGTTAAAGCTACCTTATATGAAGAATATAAAGGTAAGAGTACCAAGATCAAAGAATGCGAAAAAGAAGAAGCTAATGTTACTATTAAAGAACATTTATCTAAAGTAACCTTCAATATTGATGACTATAAATCTGATTGTGATGACTTATCAAAGTCTAAGTTATATATTGAAATAGAAGCTACCAAAGGTGGCGAAAGGGTCTACTTCAAGATTCCTTTAGAATTAGAAGATATGTGTCCAGAAAAATAACTCAAGTATTAACTTGAGTTTTTTTATGCTATAATTGATATATAACATAGGAGGGTAAAATGAAAAAAAGAATACTAATTATACTTTTAATAATATTAATCCTGCCACTTGCTGGTTGTGGGGCAAAAAAAGACAAAGGAGATGCTCTTAAGTTTAAGGAATCATACGAATCTTTAAATAAGACTAAAAGAGAAGATGGTGAATTATATCGTACAATCTCAATAGATGAAAACAATCCAATTGTTTATACTACCTATGAAGAAGTTCAAGAAAAGATAAGTAATAATGAAAATTTTATTGTTTACTTTGGCTCAAGTAAAAGTGAATGGAGCCGTAGTGTAGTTCCTTATCTTTTAGAACAAGCTAAAATTCAAGGTATCGATGTTATTTATTATGTTGATTTAACACCACAAGAAGACGATGAAGCAGTAAAAGGTATTACACTTGAAGATCAATACTATCAAGATGTAACTAGAGCTATTGATGTTCCAGAATTAAATGATTCAATGTTAGCAGTTTTCATTAATGGAGAAATGCAAGGAAAGACATCAGGTAATTCTGAAAAACAAACAGATGCTAGCATGGATATTACTGGTGAAATGATTCAAGATATGAAAGAAACCTTTAAACAAATTTATATTATTTATAATTCTAATAGAAAATAGTATTTAATTATTTAAATACTATTTTTTAATGGTATAATACAACTATTGAGGTGATAAAAATGATTCCAGAATTTCTACTTAACAGAATTAATACTAACTATGATAATGAATCATCAAACCTAATAACTAAAGGATACGAATACACTAGACCTTTAACTATTAGAGTAAATACCTTAAAAATCGAATTACCAACTATTATTAATTATTTAAAAACTAATAATATTGAATATAAAGAAGTATCTTGGTCTCCCAATGCTCTAATCATTTTAAATAGAAGAGAAGAAGACTTAAGAGCAACAGATATCTATAAAGATGGTAAGATATACTTTCAAAGTTTATCCTCACAATTACCACCATTATTTGTAAATCCTCATGCCGATGAAAACATTTTAGATATGGCAGCAGCACCTGGAGGGAAAACAACAGAATTACAATCTTTGTCTAATAATACCTCGCTAGTAACTGCTGTAGAAAAGAATAAGATTAGATATGAAAGATTAGAATATAACATTAATAAACTAGGAGCTAAAAAGATTAATATCATCAAAAAGGATGCTCGTTTACTAGATGATTACTTCTCATTTGATAAGATTATGTTAGATGCTCCTTGTTCAGGCTCAGGTACCTTAAATATAAATAATATGAGTGAATTTAATGAAGAATTAATTACCAGATCTATTGAAACTCAAAAACAATTAATAACTAAAGCATTCAAATTACTAAAAAAAGATGGTGTTTTAACTTATTCAACTTGTAGTATTTTAAAAGAGGAAAATGAAGAAGTTGTTAAGTACTTGTTAGATAACAATTCTAATGCTGAAATAATCCACTTAGATTTATCTAATTATCAAGGACTTCCAATCTTAAAAAATAGTATTCCAGGGACATTAACCTTATATCCAAATGAATACTACGAAGGATTCTTTATAGCCCAAATAAAAAAGACTAAATAATTAGTCTTTTTTTTACATCCATACTCCATACGTTATAGCAGCCATTGCTAGAAGCAATCCGACTACATAGAATAATTTAACTATTGTACTTTCATCCCAACCTAATTGTTCGAAATGATGATGAAGTGGTGCCATTAAGAAAATCTTTTTATTAAATCTTGTAATAGCAACTATTTGAATTAAAGAACTTAATGTTTCTATTACAAATACACCACCAATAATAGCAAGTGATAATTCGTGTTTTGTTAAAATAGCTATTGAAGCTAGAGCACCACCAAGCGCCAAAGATCCAGTGTCACCCATAAATACTTTTGCAGGATGACCATTAAATACTAAGAAAGCTACTAAAGCACCAACTAACACAAAGCAGAATATTGCCATTTCTTGGTTTCCATCAATCCAAGATGAACTCCACGAAATCATACCATAAGCTAAGAATGCTATTGCTGATAAACCAGCAGCTAAACCATCTAAACCATCAGTGATATTTACAGCATTACTTGTTCCTACTAATAGGAATAAGATAAATAAACCATAAAACCATCTTAAATTAAGATCAATACCTAATGAAGATACAACTAATGTTAAAGGTCCTCCGTTTGTAACATATATATAAAAGAATACTAAAGCTATTGCCATCTGGCATAATAACTTAAATAAAATACTTAGTCCTTTATTATTGTGAAATTTAATTTTGATATAATCATCAGCAAATCCTAAGGCAGCATAAGAAGCAAATACAATAATTACAATTAAAAGGTTAGATGATAAATCAATACTTCCTTTTAACTTTAATACTAACAAAGTAATGATCGTTGGAATAATAAATATTAAACCACCCAAAGTAGGGGTACCATTCTTTGTTTTATGGCTTTCGGTAATCATTGAGCTTACACTTTGACCAAACCTTAATCTTTTCAACATAGGTATTAATATTAATCCTGCTACAATAGATAGCATGAAACCTAACATCATAGCCATGGCAGCTTTTGCCAAGACAAGCATATAAACACCTCTTTCTATAAAAAATTATACTACATTATAGCAACTAAAAGAGCATTTATAAGCAAATTTTACATAAATTACTGCCAAGTAGAAACGTTGAATATTCTTTTATTATTTGCTAAAATATAAATAGTAAAGTAGGGTGATAGAATGAAAAAGTTATTATTCACTATTTTTATCTTTTTTGTCGCCCTAAATTCTTGTATTGCATTAGAATTACCAGTTGATGTTACTGCCGATTCTGTAATCTTAGTTGATCGTGATAAAAATGAAGTTATTTATGAAAAGAATCCTGATAAAGAACAGATTCTAGCATCTTTAACCAAAATCATGACTGTTTATACAGCTCTTCAAAAAGTTAATAATTTATATCGAAAAGTAACAATAACTGAAAAAGATATCGCTAATCTTGAAGGATTCACTTGTATAAAACTTGAAGAAGGAGATGTCGTAACTTACCAAGACTTACTATACGCAACAAATCTAACCAGTGCAGCTGATGCTGCTCAAGCTTTAGCTCTGCATATAAGTGGTTCAATGCAAGCCTTCGTTGATGAGATGAATGCTAATGCCAAAGAATTAGGTTTAAAGCATACACATTTTTCCGATACTTATGGTCGTGGTGATGATAATGTCTCAACCGCTCGAGAAATGTCCATTCTTTTAAATGAAGCTTTAAAAAATGAAACGTTTGAAAGAATCTTTAATACTACATATTATAAAATGTCGAATGGTTTAGAGTCGATTAACTATACAAGATCCATTGCAGCTTACCACGGATTAGACACTGGCTTGATAACAGGTAACAAATCTGGGTATACACCAGAGGCTGGATTGTTACTTGCGTCAACTGCAACCATCAATGGCGTTAACTATATGTTAATAACAATGCATAGTAAAGAAAATGAAAAGTTGACAACACATGTCATTGATTCATGGAAGATTTACAACTATATTTCCACTCACAAGTTTACAGAACATGTAATCCTAAGACGTGGTCAAAAGATCAAAAAAATCCACGTAAGTGGCGGTACAACCAGCGATTACGTGGTAACTATGGACCATGATGTAAAGGCCCTTTTAACAGATGTAGATTACGAAAACGTTAAAATAGAGTATCACATAGCTGATTACATCACACCAAATAACAAGATTGGCGATAATTTAGGATTCATTGATATTAAAGTCGGTGATCAATTAATTGAATCAATCAATATCTACTTGAGAGATGATATTTTCTCATATCAAAAGCGCTCAATAATAGCGTTAATCCTGATAATCAGCTTTATCTTCCTTGGCTTGACCTTGCTGTTTATTAGAATCGTTGTGAAAAGAAAGAAAAAGTTCTAGAAAATAGGACTTTTTTTATTGACTAAAAAAGGGAAATGACTTAGTATATATATTCGCAAAGGGTGGTAGTATGCCTAAGAATGAAAAGGGAACAAAAAAGGTAGCTTCTAAAGACACCAAAAAGGTAACTCCAAAAGCCGCTAATAAAACGGCGACAAAGAGTACCAAGAAGGTTACTAAGAAGACTGTTGGCAAAACAGCTTCCCAAAAGACAACCAAGGTGAGTAGAGCAACTGCTAAAAAGGGAACAAAAAAAGATACTCCAAAAGTAACTAAACCTTCTGCTAAAGTAGTTACTAAAGTAGCATCTAAAAATGGAACCAAAAAAGTAGCAACCAAAGCTACACCAAAGAAAACGAAAAAAGCAGTTAAAGAAGAACCTAAAAAAGTAGTTAAAAAAACTACTAAGAAAGTCACAAAGAAAGAAACAAAACCGGTTGATAAAAGCAATACCAAAAGAGTTGCAAATATTGCTTTGGTCCTAGTTCTATTACTTTCAATAATAACGTATGTGATAGAAGTCTTGAGACCTTCTGAAAATGAAGTTCATTATGACAGTGGTGAACAAGAACAAAAAGAAGTAGTTGATAAAGACACAGAAGAAATTGAAATTACTATTTCACCAGATGTAAATTTAAAAGCTGAACGCGAAAAGCATAAGAATAACGATATTATAGCTCGTCTAGAAATACCAGATTTATTCAATGTCCTAGTTGTAAGAGGACCAAATAATTCATATTATTTAAATCGCTCAATCAGCAAAAAGAAAGATAAAAAGGGAACTGAATTTATGGATTATCGCGTAAATTCAAAATCAAAACAAATAAATATCTATGGTCACAATTCGAGTACGTATGATATACCATTTCGTAAGTTGGAAAAATTCCTAGATAAAGATTTCTTTGAAAATAACAAATATATCATTCTTCAGACTGACAGCGGAAGAAGGATGTATAAAATATTTTCAATTAAAGAATACTCTAGTGATTATGAATACATGAAAGTGGATCTTACTGGAGAAGAATTTGTGAAACATTTAGACATAATGAAAAAAGATTCAATATACTCAAGAGATATTGAATACAATGAAAAATCTAGTCTTTTGGTATTGCAAACATGTAAGCAAGGCCATGATGGTACTTACTACATAATAAGTGCAATTGAAATGGACTGGCAATAAAAAAGAATAAAAAGGCTAAAAAGAATAAAAAGACTAAAAGAATAAAAAAATCTAAAAGCATTAAAAAGGGGAACAACAAGTATTAGAGTACAGAAGTACCATAATACCAAGTTCCTCTTTTTATGTCTTAAAAAAATCTTTACAAAAAAAGGGAGAGAAACAACATGAAAGATAATTTAAAGAAAGCTTTATTACTTGTAGTTTTAATTCTTACTTTAGTCTTAAACGTAAAATATGTTAGTGCTCAAGAATTAAACTTTGACGAAGATATAATTATTGACACAGACTTAGAAGATTATAAAACTAATGGAGTAATAGCTTACGAACCAAATCTAAAAAGTGAGGAGGTAAAAAAAGAAGAAGTATCCAAATCTGAAGAAGTTACTAAAGCTCAAGATGAAAATCAAGGAACTAAGTCAGAACAAGTTGTAAAAAGTGAAGCACCAAGAGCACCTGCGGTTAAAGCAGCTGCTGAACCAACAAGAGATGGAGATACTAAAGGTGATAATATAGTTACACTTCACATAATGAATACAATTAATGGTGCAGAATCTCCAGAGCAAATACTATCTGTTGAAATAAGTGGTACCGGTGGACCATACTACAAAAAATTTGCAAATGATTTAAATCTATCTTCACCTATCTATAAAGATGGAAACAAGTATACATTTAAAGGATGGTATACAGCTCCAGAAGGTGGAACAGCTTTAAAAAACAAATCAGGAGCTTTAAATTCTAATGATTACGAGAACGCATATGTTTGGCAAATGAGTAACAATGTATACTATCAAGGAAGATATGCCGAAAATATATCAACAGAAGATATTTATGTTTATGCACAATGGACAGTATCGTCAGCAATTAATATAAAGCTAGAAGCTATAAGTACAATTGCTGGAACAGAAGAAGAGAAACTTATATCTCTAGGAACTTTAGATATTTATGATCCAGCACAATCTTATAAGGATCTTAGTTATTTTAATATTTCCAAATCAATGGAATATGAAGGCAAGAAATATGCTTTTAAAGGATGGTATACGGCAGCTGATGGAACAGAACGAATACCAACATCTGCTAGTTCTCCAAAGTCATATACAAATATTAGTTTATGGCAAAGAGATTCAGATGGAAGACTTCAATGGAAAGCAACTACTAATGCTACTAATGAATTAGAAGAAATCAAAATCTATGCTCTCTGGGAAGAAACATATACAGTTAATATTCATCTAATGAATACTTTACCAGATGTTGAGCAACAAGAACTAGGCAGTTATGAAATTGTTGGAACTACATCTGTATCTAAAACGCTATCTTCATTAGGGTTATCAACTACAACAACAATTAATGATAAAGAATATGAGTTTAAAGGTTGGTATACAGCAGAAGAAGGCGGCTCAAAAGTTGGAACTAGTTCTTCTTCAGCGACTTCCTATGTAAATGCCTTAGTATGGGCAAACTCAGAAGGACAAATATATTGGAAAGGTAAAGCAAATACTAATACCTCAAACGAAGATATATATGTATATGTTCAATATGGAGAAAAACATTATAGTAGAGTTCATGCAATAGATACACATTTAGGCATTGAACAAGAATCTGAAACTAAATCACCTATAACAAAAAGAAAAAGTGACGTTTTACTACCGGATGTAATCGATGCACCTGTAGAAATCAAAGTAAAAGGTGGCGGAACAAAATACGCTGAAATAATAGATGATGATTACATTTATACATTTAATGGATGGTATTACTATAATTCTGAAGGAGTAAAAACATACTTTAATCATAGAGAATTTGTAGAGTATAATGGCGTTAAATTATATACATATTCTTTTGAAGGAATATCTCCAGGAACAGTATATATAGAAAATACCAAATCTGGAACATCAGAATTAGAAGCTGATGAAGATATCTATATTTATGCAGATTGGACAAAAGTTCCAAATCCTGATGCTAAAGTTAAAATCAGATTTATTGATACAAATACAAACGAAGTAGAACAAGAATTAACTGTTCAAGTTAACGATAACGTAACCAAGATTTTATCTAATATTTCTACAAAGATGCAAAATTCTACAGAAGCTGATAAGTATACAGATGAAAACTATGTTTACACATTCTACGGTTTCTATACAGAAGATGGACATAAGATATCATCAAGTGGAGTTACATTTAATGGAGTTACAATTACTTATGAAGAATTAGAATCTATAACTCACCATACAGATGAACCAGATGTTCCTATCTATCTATATTCAGACGCATTAAGATTCGTTGGTGATGAACAATTATTAAGTGGAACTTATAACATCTATATTAGATGGTTAAGAAGTGAATTACCAAAAATTGAATTAATAGATGTAAAACCTGAAGGAACAACTCTAGCTTCTACATTCTCTATCGGTGGATCTGGTAAAGTTATTGGTTTAGACCAAATATTTACAGGATCTAATCGTGGAGGAAAATATAGTGGAGTTAGAGCTACTAGTGAAAAAAGTGAAACAGATAGTAACCATATTTATAACTTCTTAGGTTGGTATACAGCTGAAGAAGGCGGCGAATTAATTACAGGAGATTACAATTTAACTGGTGATTTCGCTGAAGTTTTCAACTCGCTATCTATTAAGAGTAGTGATGATGAGGCTGCTCCATTCGCAATATCATTCAGTTCAAATGGCAGTTACATAATTAGAGGTAATTCAATTCCTAACGATGTAAGATTATATGGACGTTGGGAAACTATTACAGCTCCAGTTCTTGCATATAGACAAGAAAATAATGTTACTCTTGAAGAAAATGAATCATGGGAGAATGTTAATGGAACAACAAGTTCATTCCATGCTCCATTAGAATATCTAACTGAAACAGGTGGAGACCATAAATTCCTATATTGGGAAGTATTCTATGATGATGAAGAAAAAGAAAACTATGGTGAGCCTTACAACAATATAAAATATGAAGTAACTAACGAAAACAATAGTCAATTCGACTATGTATTCCAAGTTGACTTAGAACATTCTGGAACAATCGAAAAATTAGTTAATAGAGCTTATTGGCAAGCATCTAATACTCTAAATCTATATGATAGAAATCCTAAATCTAACAATGCTTATCAATATTCTAGTCAAACAGAATATGAAACAATAACTTTGACAGAAGCTGATAAGCCAACAAAAGAAGGATATAGATTCCTAGGATGGTTTGATGCTGAAACTGGTGAACAAATAACAGGTGAAAACTATGAACCAGTTGAATTTGCTGCACCAGACCCATCATATGAAACTCCAGATAAAGAAACAGGAGTAAACTATCCTAAAGTAGTTAATTTATATGCTAAATGGGAAAAAGTAGAGAAAGTTACTAAAGTTTGGGCAGATAATTCTAATGAAATGGAACATCGTCCAGAAGAAGTAACAATTATCGTTAATGCAAGTAATTCAGAAGAACCATTCAAGACTTTTGTATTATCAGAAGACGATGATACTTGGGAATCAGAAGAATTTACAATCGTTCCATTCGATGAAAATGGAAATGAAATTACATATTCATTATTAGAGATTGAAGATAATGATATTGCAACATATTACACATCTGTTATCGATGGATTTACTGTTACAAATACAATAAACGGTAAAGGAAAAGTTACAGTTTACTTTAAAACTGAAGATGGCACAACAGAACTAGCTGAAAGTATCGTAATAGAAGAAACTATCGGCTATGCTTATACAACAACTCCAGCAACTGTTGAAGATTACGAAGTTGTTCGTATCGAAGGTGCTGAAACAGGTACAATTGAAAGTACTGATAAAGAAGTTACATATTACTATAAAAAGAATATCGGTGAAGTAAGAGTTCATCTAGTAAATTATGAAGATGGAACATACATCGATAAAGATGTTGATGGTGAATATGTAGATTATAGACATACATACAATGAAACAGTAGGTGAAAGTTATTCATTTGAAGCACCAGAAATCCCTGGCTATAAGTACATTGGTACAGCTAGTACAGATTTCAATGGTGGTAATGATGATGCAGCTGGCCTACAATTAGGTGTATTTACTAGACAAGGTGTCTATACTAAAGAAGGATTCGATATTTTCTTCGTATACAAAAAACTTGGAACAGTTACAGTTCATTATTATGTTGATGGTACAACTACACCAATAGCTGATGATGTTACATTAACTGATGTTATAGGTGATAAATATACAACAACACCAGTAACGCATACTGAATACGAGTTAAAAGAAATGCCTGAAAATTATAAAGGCGAATACACTGAAGAACCTATTGAAGTAACTTACAATTATGTTAAGAAAAATGGAACAATTATTGTTCATCATATTGGAATAAAAGGGGAAACACAAACAGAATTATTTACTGATACACAAACTGGTGTACTTGGTACTACTTATGAAACATCAAGTAAAGAATTCACACATTACACATTAAAAGAATCACCAGAAAATGCTACAGTAGAATATACTTTAGTTCCAACAGAAGTAACATATTACTATGAATGGAACAAAGGTAAAGTAATTGTTCATCATATTGATAAAGAATCAAAAGTAGAGTTTGAAGATGAACAAGTTACTCTAAACGGTGACGTTGATGCTTCTTATGAAACAGAAAGCGTTTCAATTGAACACTATACATTAGATAGTGATTCAGGAAATATTACAGGTACTTATACTGAAGAAGACATTAATGTTTACTATTACTATGTTAGAAATACAGGAAAAGTAATAGTTTACTATGTTGATGAAACAGGAAAAGAACTAGATAAAGTTGAAACAACTGGCAAGGTTGGAATTGAAACTTATACAACTGAATTAAAAGAATTTGATAATTATACTCTTGATGATAATCAAGTAGTACAAGAGTTAACATTTACTGAAGATGATCAAGTTGTAACATATACATATAAAAAAGATTTAGGTCTTGTAGTAGTTCATTATGTAGATGTTGATAATACTGAAGAAGATCTATCTACTGAAACTATCGATGATAAAAAAGTAGATGAAGAGTATACAACTATTCAAAAAGGATTTGTTGATTATCATTTTGTTAGCAAAACTGATAACTTCAAAGGAACAGTTACTGCAAGTCAAATCGACGTTTACTATTATTATGAAAAGAATAATGGAAATGTTACAGTTTACCATATTGGTAGAAAAGGCAATGAAACAGTTGACCTATTAACAGAAGAATTGTCAGGCAAGATAGGTACAACAAAAGAAACATCTGCAAAAGAGTTTACTCATTATACAGTTTCTGAAAAACCAGAAGAAGAAGTAGTAGAATTCGTTTCAGAACCATTTGCAGTAACATATTACTACGATTGGAATCAAGGAGAAGTTTCAGTTCGCTATTCTGCAGATGATCAAGATGAACTATTCCCTGTAGGAGAAGGTTACTCAGGAAATGTTGATTCTAAATATGAAGTTGAACCAAATGAACATGACTTCTTAGAACACTATACCTTAGTTGGCGATTCAGGAAACAGAATTGGTACATATACTGAAGAACCAATTGAAGTAATCTTCTATTACACTAGAAATACAGGAAAAGTTAATGTTTACTACATTGATAAAGACACTAATGAAGAATTAGATAAAAAAGTTTTATCTGGAAAAGTAGAAACTGAAGAATATGCTACTGAAGAAAAAACATTTGATAACTACACATTCGATTCTGTAGAAGGTGTTGTTTCAGGACCATTCGCTGAAGGAGAATTAAATGTTTACTATTACTACACTAAAGATAATGGAAAAGTAATCGTTAAATATGTTGATATTGATACAAAAGAAGAATTTGAAGATTCTGAAGAAACAATTGAAAACAAAATTGGCGAAGAATATCAAGTAATTGAAAAAGAATTTGAACATTATACTTTAGATTCTCACGAAGGGGACCTAGAAGGAACAATTCCTGCTGAAGAAACAACTGTAACACTTTACTATGTAAGAAATACAGGTAAAGTAATAGCTAACTATTTAGATAAAGATGATGAAAATATAGTACTAGCTAAAGAAGAATTTACAGGTAAAGTAGAAATTGAAGAATATGCTACTGAAGAAAAAACATTTGATAGTTATGAATTGGTATCAGTAGATGGACAAGTTGCTGGCCCATTTGCTGAAGGTGAATTAAATGTTTACTATTACTATCAAAGATTAGGAAAAGTTATAACTCATTTCATTGATGTTGCAGGAAACGAATTAATTGATTCAACTGTAAAAGAAGGATCTATTGGTGATGAATATTCAACAACACCTGCTGAAATCAATGGTTATGAATTAATGGGTACACCAAAGAATGCAACTGGTGAATACTCTAAAGAAGATATAAATGTATATTACGTTTATAGTGAACCAATAGTTGAATATGGTCATGTACTTGTTCATTACATTGATGAAGAAGGAAATGAATTAGCAGAAGACCTACCATTAATGGGTGAAATTGGTACAAGATACAGTGCTCCAGAAGTTCACGTTGAAGGTTATGAATTAATCGATGTAGTTAGAGTTGGAAAACAAAACCGTGCTATGTTAAGAGCAATTCCAGCTGGTAAACCAAATGTTGGCTTATTCGAAGAAGAATTAATTGAATTAAACTTTATTTATAGAAAAGTAGAAGAACCAACTCCAGTAGTAGAAGAAGGAACAGTAATTGCATACTATGTTGATGAAAATGGTAATGCCATCGCTGAACCAATGATTATTACAAATACTTATGGATCATTATATATAACTTACCAAAAGGTAATACCTGGTTATACAGGAACTAGCATTCCAGAAAATAAAATTGGTAAGATTTCTGAAGAATTTTTAGAATTAACTTATACATATGTTAAGGATGAAGAACCAGAAGAAGAACCATGTGAAAACACTTGCAATACATGCTGTTGCAATACATGCAATTGTGAACAACAACCACCACAAATTATTATTAATATTACAAACGAAAACAATCCAACAATCGAAATTAATAATGATGTAAATAACGACACAAATGTTGAAAACAATACAGAAGTAAATAATGAAAATAACAACCAAGATGAAACTAACATTGAAAATAATCCAGTAAATACAAATGAAAATAATGTTGAAACTGGCGATACAACTGTAACAACAGGTGACGTTAATACTGGTGATGTTAATGTTGAAAATAACACTAATGTTGAAACTGGCGATAATAATATCACTACAGGAGACACTAACGTTACAACTGGTGATACTAATGTAACTACAGGTGATGTTAATATTGAAAACAATCCAACAAACAATGTTGAGAACAATACTGAAGTAGATGCTAGTTCAAATAATACTAACGAAAACAACAATAATAGTGAAAGTAATAATACTAACACTAATACTAGCGAATCAAATCCTACAATTAACGTAGAAGTAAATCCAACAATTGAAAATAACAACGAAGCTAATCCAACAAACGAAAACAATAATGAAGCTAATCCAATAAATAACAATGATGGAAGCAACACAAATAACAATACAAATGAGAATAATAATTCAAGTTCTTGTACAACTTGTGAAGAACCTAAAGAAGATCCAGAACCAGAACCAACACCAGAACCAGAACCTGAACAACCTAAAGGTACAGTTCTAGTTCATTATCAAGATCAAGATGGTAACACTCTTGCAGATGATGAAGTAATTAGTGGTAACGTTGGAGACAGTTATACTACAGTTGAAAAATATGTAGAAGGATATGAATTATCTGAAATTAAAAAACAAGAACCAGTAAGAAGAATGATGCTAATGGCAAGAAGAGCAGTTATTGGTGAAGATAATTCTAAAGGAACAATTGCTGAAGGAACAACGGAATTAATCTATGTATATGTAGAAAAAGAAGCAGAGCCTCCAGTAGAAGAACCTAAAATAGGAAAAGTTATTGTTCGTTATTTAGACGAAGAAGGTAACGCATTAACAACATCAATTACTATTCCTGGTGAAGTTGATGAAGATTACTTTACTGATCAATTAAAATTTACTAACTATGAAATAGATTCAATTGAAGGTGAAGTTGAAGGTAAGATTATTGAAGGAACTACTTACGTAACTTATAGATATAAGGCAGTCGAAGCAGAAGAACCACAAGAATGTTGCTCAACTATCGAAGTTAATTGCAATTGTCCAAAAGAAGATCCAGAACCAGAACCTGAACAACCTAAAAAAGGTGAAGTAACAGCACATTATGTTGATACTAAAGGAAATAAAATTTCTGGTAATGTAACATTCAGAGGAACAGTTGGAAAAACTTATGAAACATTTGCTAAATTATTAACTAACTATAAATTAGTTAATATCCAAGGAATTGAAAAAGGAACTTATGAAGAAGAAGCTAAAGAAGTAACTTATGTTTACGAGCTAATTACTGAAGATGAAGAAGGCGAAGTAGCAGGGGAAACTGAAAAGAATGAAGGAACAGGAGCAACTGCACCAACTCCTCCAAGAACTACTACTAATCCTATAAATATTTGCATCTTTGTATTACCATTACTATTCTTTGGATTAAGAAAGAAATTAAACATTTAATATGCAAAGTGTTTAAAAAGTCGAATAATTAACCAAAAAAAAGGACAAAAAAATAATTTTTGGCCTTTTTTTCATTGACAAAAATCTAAAAATCAATAGAATAAATACCACGTGGAGCTTTGTATCCAAAAAAATTTTATAGGGGGAATTGGAATGAAGAAATTCAAAGAGAACTTATTGTATTATTCAATAATCCTTTTTAGTGTGCTTTTAACGCTGGGCGCATCAGTATTAATGAATCCTACAGTAAGAAAAAGTATTTTAAACAATGCAAAAGATTACAATGCTATGAGTAGCGATGGAACTCCGATCCGTTCGAAGTCATTAAAAGAAAATGGCGACGGAACATATGTTATATCTCTAGATGTAACAGGAGATTCAGAAAAAGTCGTTAATAAAGCAAATGTAATTATCATTATGGACACATCAAATAGTATGAGTTCTAATACAACAACATCCAGAATTGAATATACTTATGATGCGAATACTGTAAGTCACTATAATTTCTATAATGCTCAAACAGGTAATACAAGAGTATATTATAGAAATGGTGCCTTCAGAACAGCAAACAATGATAATGGTCAAGTTTATACTGGAACAGTATGGGCTCAACCAACAGCAAACACAAGAATTGCTGCTGAACAAGCAGCGCTAGATAAAATGGTAACAGACCTATTATCTAACAACTCTACAGCGTATCCTGATATTATCGAAATATCAGTGGTTTCATACAACTTGAATCCAAAACTTGAAATAAGTAACAGCTCTAATGCTTCTGATATTAAAAGAGCAATATATGCTGTAACACAAGCTCAAGGAACAAACTGGGAAATGGGATTCAGAAGAGCAATCCAAGAAGCAAATTCTTTAAAAGAATCAGAATCTGATGAACCAGTTTATATCATCTTCTTAACAGATGGTGAACCAACAGCTAAAGAAGGATCAACTGGTTATGATACTCAGTATTATACTAATTGGAGTGCTGCCAGTGATGAAGCTACTTCAGCCGCAAATATTAATGGTACCGCAAATGGACTATATACAATATTTACATATGGTAACCAAGCAAGATATGTTAATTTCCTAGATAACTTAACACGTTATGCTTATGGAGATACTACTATTAATTCAGATACATATGATGATGAAAATCTACCTAGACATCCAAAATTCTTTGATGCTAGCGATACAACTGCATTAATAGCGGCTTTCCAACAAATCGCTGAAGAAATTAATACTTCTGGTATTGGGGCTGTTTCAGTAAGTGATGGTACAACAACAGCTGTTCAAGCTTCATCAGGAAGTGTTAGTGGTGGCCTATTAGAGGTTGAAACTAATTCATTTAAATACTATTTATCATTTCCTATAACTACTAGCGGAAGCACTATAACAAGTGGTGTAGAATATGTTACAAGTATCGAATTAGTATCTGGTGATACATACAAGTTAAAAGACAAAGACGGAAATGAGTATACAGTTACAAGAGTACCTGCTTATGCAACCGACCCAAAAACCGGTAGAGAAACAACTACCGTAATTAATAATGTCTTTAAATTTGAATGGACAAATGGAAACAATCCATTACATCAATCAACACCACCAAGAGCAACTTACGATAGTGATCCAAATAGCGCAACATATGGTGCTGTAGATTGGGATTTGTCATCTCTTAATGTACTATTAAATGACGTTACTTATACTTATTCATTTGAATGCTATCCAAGCCAAGTAACTTTAGACTTAATAGCAGATATTAAGAATAATCCAGATTCATACGAAACTTTAGATTCAAATATTAAACAATATTTAACTTCAACTGGAACATTAAAGACTAATACAACAGCAACTTTAAAATATGATGATACACGTACAGAAGCTCAAGAAGCAGCTGTAACAATACCTAACCCAGATCCAGTTCAAGCATCTACTGTAAGTATTTTATCAGTAGCTAAGAATTGGGTAGGTGGCGATCCTGAAGAAGAACTCAACTTAAATGTAGATAGAGATAATGATATAGCACAATATACAGTAGTTCTACATCATGACGAAGATCCTGAAAAGAATTATAGAGGAGCAATTAATGCATCAATTGGTATTGCAAAATTAGACTCTAATGGAAATGTTACACTTCTAACAGAAGGACATGACTACAAATTCTCTGAAGGTGTAGATCTATCATACAAATGGGAATTAACATCTCCAATAGTTAGACCATTGATGATCAACGGAAGTATTAAAACATTAATTTTAGATACAAAGAATACTCCATCTATGACAAGTGATCATCAAACATTAACTGTTGATGGTGAATCTAGAGAATACTATAGATTACAAATTACAGTAGGTAAAAATGAAGATGGAACACCTAAAAAAGAAACTAAATATTATTATGTAGGAGCTGACAACGCTATCTTAACTGCAACTAATGTTCAAAGAAGTCATTTAGACTTTACTAAAGAAGTTACTGGTCAAGATGCAGCTAACGCACCTGCAGATTCATTATTTACATATGACGTAACTATAACAACTACTACTGGTGAAGATTATTGGTTCTCAATTAGAGATACTGCAACAAAACAAACAGTAGCAAATGGAACAACAGAAGAGACGACATATGTTACAGGTGCTGCTGACAAAGTTAAAGAAGAAGTTAAAACTTTCGATAGCACTCCTCTAAATATAACAAACGTAACTGTTGATGAAACAAATAAGAAAATAACATACAAAGAAACAGATTCTGAAACTGGTGAAACAGAGGATAAAGAAATATCTTTCGTATCCTATAGTGAAGAAAACGGCATTTACACATATAAAACTGGATTCTATTCTGTTAAGAGTGGAGCAACAGTAACAATTAAGATTCAAAAAGGATGGAATGTAAGATTTACTTACTTACCAACATTATCAGAATATACAATAACTGAGACATCAATGGATTCAGCATATAAATTTGATGGTGTTGCCATTACTATTGATGGCGCTGAGCCAACACAAGCAAATCAACCTGCAAACAGAACTGTTTCAGGACAAACAGTTAATGGTAAATTAGAAAAAGCAAGTGTTGCATATAAAGAAACATTTACAAACGAATATGCATTAACACATATTGATGTAACAAAGATTTGGAATGATAACAATAACCAAGATGGTATCCGTCCAGAATCAGTTGATATTACATTTAATGATGGTAAAGACTATAATGAAACAATCACATTAGATGGAGAAGCTGATGAAGATGGAGAGATAACTGCTTGGGTTGCAAGATTCGAAAGAGTTCCAGCTTTAGATGATGATGGAAATGAAATTACATATACAGACGATAATATTACAGAAACAGATACACCATCATTTGGAGCACATGAAGCTATCATAACTGGAACAGACGGACCTAGAACTTATAGCTATGCAATTGTAAATAAAAAAGATGCAGCTACAAACACAACAATTCCAAATGAATTTGAATTAACAAATACACATACACCTGAACAAGTAACAATTAAAGTTACAAAAGTTTGGGACGATGAAGATGATCAAGATGGTATCAGACCAGATGATGTAGAAGTCGGTCTATACATTGGCGATAGTATTGCAAAAGACGCTACTGGAGCAGATTTAAAAGAAACATTAGATGAAGATAATAGTTGGAGCACTTCATGGACAGTAGATAAATATGCTGAAGGTGAAGAAATTGAATACACTATTAAAGAAACAACAACTAGTGTTATTAACGGAACTGATGGCGCTGGAACATATTCATTCAACGTTGCAAATAAAAAAGACAATGAAGGAAACGACATTGCTTACGAATATGTTGTTACAAATACACATACTCCTGAACAAGTAACAGTAACCGTTACAAAAGTTTGGGATGATAATAACGATCAAGACGGTATCAGACCAGATGATGTGGAAGTAGGTCTATACATCGGAAACACTATCGTTAAAGATGATACAAATAAAGACTTAAAAGAAACATTAGATGAAGATAATAGTTGGAGCACTTCATGGACAGTAGATAAATATGCTGACGGTGAAGCAGTAGAATATACTGTTAAAGAAACAACAACTAGTGTTATTAACGGAACTGATGGCGCTGGAACATATTCATTCAACGTTGCAAATAAAAAAGACAATGAAGGAAACAACATTGCTTACGAATATGTTGTTACAAATACACATACTCCAGAAACTATAGATATTCCTGTTGAGAAGACTTGGTCAGGAGATAATAATGATGCTGACTTAACTCGTACTAGTGTTAACGTAACATTAACTGGTACAACTACAGCCGGATATAGTGAATCTTATAATTACACATTAACTTCAAAAGAAGAATGGAAACACACATTCGAAGGGTTACCTGCTTATAATAATGGTAATGAAATTACATATGCAGTAACTGAAGAAGCAGTTCCTGGATATGATGGAGCAGTAAGTGGTTATACAATCACAAATACAATGAGAACTGTTGATGTAACAATTACAAAAGTTTGGGATGATAATAAAAACCAAGATGGTATCAGACCAACAAGTATTACATTAAATTTAATGGTTGAAGGAAGAACTGAACCATTTAGAACAGTTACAATTAATGCTCCAAGTACTACAAATAACACTGCAGAATCTTGGACATATACATTTGAAAAATTACCAGAGGTAATCGATGGTAAAAAAGCAGTTTATACAGTAGATGAACCTAATGCAAATGTACCAACTAACTACGAAAGAACAGCTCAATCTGGATTATCAGTTACTAATACTCATAAACCAGGTGAAACAACAATAACTGTTAAGAAACATTGGGATGATAATAACGATCAAGATGACGTTCGTCCTGATGAAGTAGAGTTCCAATTATATGCTGGAACTGAAAAAGCTAAATACGCTGATGGCAAAGAAGTACCAGTAATCAAATTAAGTGGAAACACAAATGATTGGTCTTATACATATAGCGGATTACCAGAAAAAGCAAATGGTGAAACAATCACATATACAGTTAAAGAAGAGAAAGTAGCTGAGTTAAAAGAACTAGGATATGGTGAACCATCATATTCAACAGACGGTTTAGAAGTAACTAACTCACGTACTCCAGATCAAATTGAGATAACAGTTACAAAAGTTTGGGAAGATAACAAAAACCAAGATGGTATCCAACCAGGCTCAGTAGAAGTAACTCTATATGCTGGAGATGAACCAGCAAAAGATGCTGATGGAAATGTTCTAAAAGTAGAATTAAACTCAAATAATAGTTGGAAACATACTTGGACAGTTGATCAAAAAGCTGAAAAACAAGATATTGTTTATTCAGTAGTTGAAACAACTACAAATGTTATAACTGGAACAGATGGTGTTGGAACATATGCAATATCATATTCAGGTACAGTTAGTGGACAAACTGGAACTATTACAGTTACTAATACACATACACCAGTAAAAGATAAAATTACAGTTACAAAAGTTTGGGACGATGAAGATGATCAAGATGGCGTAAGACCAGAATCAGTTAAATTTATCGTAACTGGTAGTGACAAGAAAACTTACGAAGTAACATTAAATGGAACTGAAGATACTTGGACAGCAGACGTTGAAGTAGATAAATACACTAACGGTGGAAAAGAAGTTACATTTACAGTTACAGAAGAAGAAGTAAATGATGGTGATTTAGAAGCTTATGATGAACCATCAATTGATAATGAAAAATTAACAATCACAAATAGTTATGAACCTGTAAAAGATAAGATTACAGTAACAAAAGAATGGGTTGATGGTTCTAACCAAGATGGTATTAGACCAAGCTCAGTTAAATTTATCGTAACTGGTAGTGACGGTAATACTTACGAAAAAACTTTAACTGGCAAAGGTGATACTTGGACAGCTGAAGTTGAAGTACAAAAATATTACGATGGTGGAAAAGACGTAACATTCACAGTTGCTGAAGAAGCAGTTGAAGAAGGCGACCTAGATGATTACACTCCATCAATTGATAATGAAAACTTAATAATTACAAATAGTTATACTCCAGATACAGTTGATATCTCAGTTACAAAAGCATGGTCTGATGCTAGCGACAAAGATGGTATTCAGCCAGATTCAGTAGAAGTTACATTATATGCTAATGGTATAAAATCTACTGATGAAGATGCTACAGTTACATTAGATGAATCTAACAAGTGGACATATACATGGTCTGGATTAGATAAAAACTCTAATGCTGAAGCAATTGAATACTCAGTTGTTGAAACTAAGACTGATGTTATAACTGGAACTGATGGTGCTGGAACATATGCAATTGCATATTCAGGTACAGTTAGTGGTAAATCTGGATCTATTACAGTAACAAATACACATACTCCAGAAACTATTAGTGTAACAGTTAACAAAGAATGGAAGGATACAAATAATCAAGATGGTATCCAACCAGCATTCGTTAAAGTTAATCTACTAGCTAATGGAACTGTTATTTACTCAGATGTAGTAATTCAAGCTACTGATAAATGGACTTATAAATTCGATGGTCTAGATAAATATGCAGATGGTGAAGAAATTACATACACAGTTGAAGAAGTAACTGACGGAAAATTAATGACTGGTGTAGATGGGCCTGGAACATATGCTATCGATAATGGTGGTTCTGTTAAAGGTAAATCTGGATCTATTACAGTAACTAATACACATACTCCAGAAAAAACTGAAGTAGTAGTAACTAAAGAATGGATCGATGAAAACAATAGAGATGGTAAGAGACCAGAAGATATTACAATAAAACTATTTGCAGACGGCAAAGAAGTTAAGAATCCAACAGTTACTAAAGAAGTAGTTGATAAGAATAATTGGAAATATACATTCAGTCAATTACCAAAATATGCTGACGGTGAAGAAATTGAATATACAATCACTGAAGAAGAAGTTAAAGGCTACAAAGGAACAGTAAATGGCTTTGCTATTAAAAATGAACATCCAATCGAAAAGATTGAATCAATCTCAGGTGAAAAGACTTGGGTAGATGGCAATGACCAAGATGGTTTAAGACCAGCATCTGTAACTATCAAGTTACTAGCTGATGGTGAAGTAGTTAAAACAGCTACAGTAACTCCAGATAAAAATGGAAAATGGTTATATACATTCAATGATCTTCCAGTATATAAAGCAGGAGCCGTTGGTGAAGAAATAGAATATACTATTGCTGAACCAGAAGTTCCAGAAGGATATACTTCAAAAGTTGAAGATTATAACGTTGTTAATACTCATAGTCCTTCAACTAAATCAATTAGTGGAACTAAGAAGTGGAATGACAACGATGACCAAGATGGTATCCGTCCAGAATTTATCATAGTTAACTTAATTGCTGATGGGAAACCAGCTTTAGATAAAGATGGTAAAGCTATCACTAAGAAAGTAACTGCTACAGATAACTGGGCATATACATTCGAAAATCTTCCTGAATACAGTAAAGGTAACCTAATTAGCTACTCTGTAACAGAAGAAGCAATACCTTCAGATGAAGAAAGAGGAGGATATTCAGTAGAATATGAAACTAAAGCTGCTACTGAAACAACTCCAGCTGAGTACAATATTATTAATACTCATAGCCCAGCTCAAACTTCAATTGAAGGACATAAAGATTGGGACGATAAAGATGACCAAGATGGTATTCGTCCAGAATCAATTACAGTTAACTTACTTGCTGATGGAAAACCAGCTTTAGATAAAGATGGTAAAGCTATCACTAAAGAAGTTACAGCTGGTACAGATGGAAAATGGACTTATGTATTCGATAATCTTCCAACATACAATGCTGGTAAGAAGATTGTTTACACATTAGAAGAAGTATCAGTAGAAGGATATTCTACTAAGATTACTGACTTCGAAATCGTAAATACTCACGAAACAGAAACAGTTAAATTCACTGTAACAAAAGACTGGGAAGATGAAAGTAATAACGACGGTATTAGACCTTCATCAATCAAGGTTAACTTACTTGCTAATGGCGAAGTAATCGACACAGTAACAGTTAAACCAAATGCTGAAGGTGAATGGAGTTATACTTTCGGACCATTAGATAAGAATAAAGGTGGAGAACCAATCGATTATACAGTTTCAGAAGATGTTCCTGCTGGATATACATTCTCTAAGAAGGATGCTGTAATTAAAGATAATGTTATTACACAAGTAATTGTTAATACACATGAAACTACTAAGATTTCAATCAATGGTACAAAGACATGGGTTGGTGATGACACTAATCCAAGTGCAAGACCAGAATTCATTACTATCATCGTTTACGCTGATGGTGTTGAAATCAATAGAATTACAGTAACAGCTGATTCTGACTGGAAGTATGGTTTAGATAACCTATACAAATTCAAGAATGGTCAAGAAATAACTTATACAATCGATGAAGTAGATGTAAAAGATTACGAAAAAGAAGTTAATGGCTTCAACGTAACTAACCACTACACAGAGGTTAAAGGAGAAAATCCTCCTCCAACTAAAGTTGATTATTACATTATTATTAATGTACTAGTTGCTGTAGTATCAGGATTAGGAATCTACTTCAAAAGAGAAGCATAATTAAAACAAAAAAGTCTATATTAATATAGACTTTTTTTGTGGTATAATAACAAAGTGCATTCTTAATATTTTAAGTAACGCATTATTATAAAACAATAATGTTATAATCAATAAAGTGGGGAGAGGACAATATATGAAAAAAGTCCTAAATATTGGAATAGATGTTGGTTCAACAACAGTAAAAATGGTTGTCAAAGATAATCGTAATAATAATCTATATAGTGATTATCGTAGGCATTATTCTGATACTAAAAAAACAATTAATGATTTATTTACTGAAGTAATAGATAAATTTGGCGATGCTAAATATAGTTTAGTAGCTACCGGTAGTGGAGCTATCTCTTTAGCTAAATATTTAGAAATCCCTTTTGTTCAAGAAGTTATAGCATGTAAAAATGCTATTCAAGCTTATGCTAAACAAACAGATGTAGCTATTGAACTAGGTGGCGAAGATGCTAAAATAATCTATTTTGATCATACAGTTGAACAAAGAATGAATGGCTCTTGTGCAGGTGGTACAGGTGCATTCCTAGATCAAATGGCAGTTTTACTAAATACAACAACAGAAGGTTTAAATGATCTAGCTAAAAATGGTGAAACAATTTATCCAATTGCTTCTCGTTGTGGTGTCTTTGCAAAAACTGACGTTCAACCTTTATTAAATGAAGGAGCTAAAAAAGAAGATATTGCTTTATCAATCATGCAAGCTGTAGTTAACCAAACTATCAGTGGTTTAGCATGTGGTAAACCAATTAAAGGTAATGTCATCTTCCTAGGTGGACCTCTTAATTACTTATCAATGTTAAGAGAAAGATTTATTAAAACTTTAGATTTAAAAGAAAATGAAATAGTTATTCCTGAAGATGCAAGACTATTCGTCTGCGAAGGAGCTATCTTAGATAAACAAAAGAAAACTTATTATACTAAAAAAGAACTAGAAGATCTTTTAAAGAAACTAGCAAAATTTAAAGAAGAAGAATCTACTGATTTACCTGTCCTATTTAAAAACGAAAAAGATTATGAAAAATTTAAAGAAAGACACGCTAAGAATTCTATTCAGAAAAAAGAATTAGAATCATATAGTGGTGATGTCTTTGTTGGAATAGATGCTGGTTCAACAACAGCCAAATTAGTTGCCATAGATGGAGAAGGTAATCTTTTATATGATGATTATCGTTCTAACAAAGGAACACCAGTTGATACAGTTAAATCTATGATCTTAGATTTCTATAAAAAGTTACCAACAAATACCGTTATTAGAAGTAGTGGTTCCACTGGTTATGGTGAAATGTTAATCAAAACAGCCTTTAACCTAGATATTAGTGAAATTGAAACGATGGCTCACTACGAAGCTGCAAACTACTTCTTACCTGGTGTTGAAAGTATCATCGACATCGGTGGTCAAGACATGAAATACATCAAGATAAAAGACGGCGCAGTTGATTCTATCATGTTGAACGAAGCTTGTTCATCAGGATGCGGCTCATTTATTGAAACTTTAGCTAAATCCTTAAACATGCCAGTTCAAGAATTTGTTGATTTAGCCGTTAAATCGAAAGCGCCTTTAGATTTAGGATCTCGTTGTACAGTATTCATGAATTCTAAAATAAAACAAACCCAAAAAGAGGGAAGACCTCTAGGTGATATCTTTGCTGGTTTATCTTATTCTGTAATTCGTAATGCTATCCAAAAAGTAATGAAAATTAGAGATGTTGAATCATTAGGTCAAAAAATAGTTGTTCAAGGTGGAACTTTCTATAATGATGCAGTCCTAAAAGCATTCGAAAACATCACTGGTAAAGAAGTAATAAGACCTGATATTGCTGGTCTTATGGGTGCTTATGGTGTAGCATTAATCGCTTTAAATAATTATAAAGAATATGAAGATCAAGATATAACATCTTCAATGTTAACTGAAGAAGAAATAAATAATTTACAAATAAAAACCTTACATTCTCGTTGCCAAGGATGTGAAAATCATTGTGCCTTAACAATCAACATGTTTAATAAAAAATCATTCATTTCTGGTAATAGATGTGAAAGAGGTAGCGGTAATAACGGAAGTAATTCTAATCTACCTAATATGTATTCTTGGAAATATGATCGTTTATTCAACTATGAACCATTAGAGGATGCTCCTCGTGGTGAAATTGGTATTCCAAGAGTCCTAAATATGTATGAAGATTATCCATTCTGGTTTACTTTCTTTACTAAACTAGGATTTAAGGTAGTATTATCTGACCATTCTAATCGAAGAATTTATGAAAGCGGTATTGAATCAATGCCATCCGAATCAGTTTGCTATCCAGCTAAATTAGTTCATGGTCATATTATTAATTTAATAAATAAAGATATTAAAACAATCTTCTATCCATGTATTATGTATGAAGAACAAGAATTTGGAAATGCCGATAATGCTTATAACTGTCCAATTGTTCAAAGTTATAGTGAAGCTATTAAATTAAATGTTGAAGATTTAAAAGAAAAGAATATTAAATATTTAAATCCTTTCTTGCCTTTAACTAAACAAGGCTTACTAAAAAGAATTCTTGAACTAGATGAATTTAAAGAATACAAATTCACTAAGAAAGAATTAAAAATAGCTATTGATGCAGCATTTGCTGAACAAAATGCTTTCAAAGAAGAAGTAAGAGCTAAAGGCGAAGAGTTTATTAAATATATTAATGACCATGATGAAAAAGCAATCGTTCTTGCAGGACGACCATATCATTTAGATAAAGAAGTTAACCATGGTATTGATACAATGATTAACTCATTGGGTATAGCTGTTTTATCAGAAGATTCAATTTGTCATTTAAGTAAACTAGAATCCAAATTAAGAGTCGTTAATCAATGGACTTACCATAATCGTGTTTATCATGCTGCTGATGTAGTTTCTCATTACGATAATATGGAATTAGTTAACTTAAATTCCTTTGGTTGTGGCTTAGATGCTATTGTTACTGATCAAACAGAAGAAATTCTAAAACGTAATAATAAACTATATACAACTATTAAAATTGATGAAATCAATAACTTAGGAGCTGCTAAAATAAGAATTCGTTCTTTAATTGCTTCTATGAATAAAAGAATTAATACTAAAGAATATAAACCATATGAATATCATAAGAATTATTTCAAAAAAGAAGAGATAAAACATACGTTATTATTCCCAGATATGACACCAACGCATATGCCATTATTAGAAGCCTTTTTAAGAAGTGGTGGCTACCAAGCTGTATATCTTAAAGAAACTAACGATGAAACCCTTGAAACGGGCTTAAAATACGTAAATAATGATGCTTGTTATCCAGCTTTAATTGTTACAGGTCAACTAATAAGTGCCTTACAAAGTGGTAAATATGATTTAGATAATACAAGTGTTATTATTTCGCAAACAGGTGGCGGCTGCCGTGCTACTAACTATATTGGTCTAATAAGAAAAGCACTAAAAGACGCTGGTTTTGAAAAAATATCAATTATTTCTTTCAATTTCAGTGGTCTAGAAAAAGAACAAGCATTCCATATGACTCTTCCAATGGTTAAAAGAGCTTTGGAAGCAGTTGTTTTAGGAGACTTATTAATTAAACTATTACTAGCTACTAGACCATATGAAATAAAAAGTGGAACAGCGCAGAAACTATATGATAAATGGATGAAGAAGTGTTATGACACTGTTTATTCAGGTAGTTATAAAGACTTTAAAAATGATATTCATAATATGATTGCTGAATTTAAAAAAGTTAAAGTTAAATTAACACCAAGACCTAAAGTAGGTATCGTAGGTGAAATCTTAGTTAAATATCATGCTTTTGCTAATGATCATTTAATTGAAAAACTAGAAGCTGAGGGAGCAGAGGTATTCCAACCAGATTTAATGGGCTTTGTTAAATATTGTACGATTAATACTATTATTAAGAATAAACTTCTAAAAACTGGTATTATCTCATCATTTGTTTATAAACAAGCTCTAAACTTCTTTGATTTCTTTGAAAAAGAAGTTAATAAAGAATTAGAAGGAACTAGATATCGTAAACCAACAAATATTTATCATCTGGCTTCTAATGTTGAAGGAATCTTATCAACTGGTAATCAAACTGGTGAAGGTTGGTTCCTAACAGCTGAAATGGTTGAATTAATAAAAGAAGGAATTGACAATATCGTCTGTGTTCAACCATTTGCTTGCTTACCAAATCATATTGTTGGTAAAGCTGTTATTAAAAAGATTAGATCATTATATCCAGATGCTAATATTGTGGCAATTGATTACGATCCTGGCGCATCTCATACTAATCAAGTAAATAGAATTAAACTAATGCTTACTGTAGCAAAAGAAAATTTAAATAAAAAGGAAGAATAATCTTCCTTTTTTATGTTATAATGAATAAAATAAGAGGGTGCTAAAATGATTAAACTAGAATACCTTAATGATTATACTTTACTAGAAAAGGATGAAAATACCTTAATAAGATTCTATCCAATTCAAGCTATGAATAACACAACCATTGAAGACCCAAAGAAAATTCATGTTCTATTCGAAATTCAAAAAGAACAACTTGAACAAGAATACAAGATGTATGTTTATCTTGTAAATCAGAAAAAAGAAAGAATCTTTAGTTCTTATTCTATGCATCTAAAAGAAATAGGAAAGTATAAGTATGTAATCATTGATAACATCAATGATTTTGCAGATGCTGAAATCCTACCAGATTTAATCATTGATTTTAATGAATTAAATTATGATAGTTTCTTATATCTCTTATCAAATAGTAAAAATTTAACTAGTATGGCACCAATCTTAAAAGATTTATTAGCAGAAAACATTGAAGATATTAGTGAAGAAAAAGAAATCATCAAAGTAATTGATATCCCTAGTCCTTTACAATACTTCCAAAATATATCTGGTTACACTGTAAGTAATATAGAACACTTAATAGCTAATGAAGAGGAACAAGAACTAACTAAAACAATTCTTAAAAATTTAAAGAAGAGTTATGAATTAGTTTTAAATGATGAATCTCAAGTTTCTTTAGCTTATCTAAGTTTAAAAGCTTTATTACTTCGTAAAATAAAAAGTAATAATTTAAAATCTAAAGAAATCTTAGAAACTAGTGAATTAAAACTAGATACTAATACAAATACTTTAGAATATAGAGAATTAAATGATATTTTAAATAGTTATATCTCATCCTTAAAAGATAAAAAACCATTACCAGAAGAATTAACATTAATTCAAGATCGTATTACTTATATAATTAATTTAAAACCTCGTTTAAAGAAATTAACTAATACAATTAAAGTTATACTATGTAACGAAGAATATCGTGATAATACTAAAAGAGTTCTAGCAATTAAAGAAGAATCTTTAAAAGACTTAATTATTTCTAGTTTAGCAAACCAAACATATCGTCCATTACCGCGTAATCAAGTTCTTCTATATAATATAAAAGAAAATACAACAATTGATTTCGTTTGTATTATAACTACAGATAAAATTAGTGAAATCTTAAATACCTTTAGAATAAACAAGAGTGATGAAAATGAAAAATTACTAGAAATCTATCAAGTAATAGAAGAATTAATAAATGATCGTAAAAGAGTTAATGACATAAGTTATCTAAAGACTTTAATTTATGTTTTATTATCAATGTATGTTTATTGTTATAAAAATGTTGATAATGACTTACTATTGTTTAACAAAGGTGATTATATCCTTAAATTAGACTATTTCAAAGGTAAATACGATATTAGTGTTATAAATCGTGATACAGAGAAAAAGATTGCTCGTTTGACCCATTTAACTAAAGAAACCGAAGAAGCTATTAAAACAGCTTTAAATAAGGGCGAAAAGTACTTTAATGTGTTAGTTAACAATATAATCTATAAAAACTTAGAAGCAGCTCTAATAAACTATAATTATGATATTGAAGTAAGAAATAAAAACCATAAAGATACGAAGATAACAATTACTAAATCATTACCTAAAGATATCTTTGTTGGTAACTTCTCCTTAGAAGCTTTATTATTATCGCTATCTAATATGAAACAAATGCGTGATAATCCTAAAAAAGAAGAAAAACAACTAGAAGCTCCAATTTTAATCGATGAAAATGATAAAATCTTAACTGTTGAAGAACAAGAATTCATTCTTCGTAAAACAGATACTATCTATAAAATTATGATGAATAGTCCTCTAAATAATGATAACTATAAGAAAGTAGTTAAATTATATAAAGAATATAAAAAACTTAAAAAGAATGAAATCGACAAAAAACAAGATATTATTATCAAATTAAAAGAACTATTATAGTTCTTTTTTTGAGGTATAAATTGACATTTTAAACCCTTAGTAATAGAATAAATCCTCGTAAAGGGAGGTTTTACGTTTATGAATAAAATTGGTAAATTAATAGCTACTGGAGCTTTAATTACATCATTAGCTGTTTCTGCTATTCCTACTGAAGCTCTAGCACATGTTAATCCAGAAGATATTTTAGGAGATATCCAATATACAGAAATGTATGGTGATACTAGGGAAGGTATTAAAGAAGCTGATACTTCTGCATTAAAAGCTTACTTTAGCGGTTATGATGAATATGGTTGTGAAACTGTAACAGCAGATGAAATAGCTAAAGCTAAAGAAATGTCAGATTTCTTAAATACATATAATGATCCTACATATGAGTATACTAACTGTACTCCAGGAGAAATTATTGGTTTAGATATTAATGGAATGTATAATGATTATTGTGCATCTTATAATAATGGAACTATTTATGACTTTATGTCTAGAAATTTAACAAATAAACCAGCACTTGATGCTTATTTAAACTTTGCTGGTTTAGCAGTATCAAATAGAATTAAAGAAGATTTAGCTAATATGGTTTATTCTCGTATCGTAAATGAAGGAAGAATAATAACTAAATATCCAACAATTCAAGTTAGAAATGGCCAAATCTATGCTGTTGTTGAATCAGACGGTTATGTTCAAGTAATTGAAATAAATGGTGAAGCTGCTTCTAAATTAGCCCAAATTTGTGCATATTTAGATGCTAGAACAGACTTAATATTCAGAAATATTAGTGGTCAAACTAATGAATACCCACAAGGAATTGCTTACAATGGTGTTTCAGGAAGGACTCTTGAATCTGCATATTTAGCAATGCCAGATAGTGATTATAAGAAAGTGATTGTTGATGCAGCAAATAATGCTGAAGGTATGAAATTCTATAATTTCTTTGATATTTCAGTTGAAGATCCAACAATTTGGTATGGTTTAAATGTAAATGAAGTAGAATTACTATATGGAATGGGCTATTCTACTGATGCAGTTAATGGTGCAATTTTAAGACATGCATTCATTAATCCATTACAAGTTTATACAAAATAAGCCGATTTTAAGGGAGATTTTTTAAATCTCCTTTTTCAATTTGACAAAAAACTAAAAAATGTACTAAAATAAATTTCGGAAATACCGAAAGGCATCCAAAAAATTGCAAAGAAATAATGTAAGAATATAATAATAATCATACAGTAATAGAAAAAATATGAATTTAGTGAATATACTAAAAACCAAGTGATTAATGATAATCAAATTTGTATGGCATTCTTACGTAGATAGGTGAACATATGTTAAATGAATTAATTAAAACATTTAATTATAATGATATCGATTATATTGTTAAAGAATCTGATAATGAATATAAATTCTACTATGAAGATAATAACGAACTAATCGAATTATTAGATTTAAATATCTTAGAAAAACTTACAACTTTATTAAAATTGGCTATGAGATAAGAGGGTATCACCTCTTTTTTTGTGCATTTTTTTCTTTTATATGATAAATTAATAGGGAGGGTGATAGAATGAAAAAAGTAATTAAAACTGAAAAAGCTAATTTAAGTGAAGAAGAAAAGTCAAAACATATAGTTAGATCCCTAAAAGCAATCTACCTAGCTACTTTACTAGCTTTTACTAGCTATGCAACAATTGACTCTATTAATCGAATAAAAGCCCAATCAGAAAGCTTCTTTGATGAACTAGATGATTATGATAAGTATGAAGAATATGCAATAATTGAAGACAATCTACTAGCTGAAATAGATATGGGTAATAGTATTACTTTAAAAATATTTAAACCCGTCACTGCAGAACAAAAAGGTTCTCCTGAAGTAGAAGAAAACTATATAGAAGAAAATGGTTTATGCTATAAACTAATCTCTTCCGGTGAAGTTCCAAATGGTTATACCAAATTAGAAGATGGTACTTTAATTAGAAACGAAGACTATGAATTATCACCTGAAGGATATATTATCGTTGGTAATAAAGCAATTGATGTTGTATCACCACAAGATAGTGTTAAAAACGGTTATCGTTATTTTACTTTACCAAAAGGATATATTTTAATTGGTAATGTCGGTGTAGGTATCTTTGAATACCAAAAAGAAAGACAAAAAGCCTTAAAACTAAGATAAACTATTGTTTATCTTTTTTTAGCTGAATTTGACGAAAAAAGGCCTAAAAAGATATAATTAAAGTACGTTTAGGGGGAAAATGTGATGAAAAAAGTATTATCTCAAGAAGAAATTAATTTAAGAAGAGAAAAAAGATTAAAATATACAACAGTTGCTTTAGCACTATTAGCAGCTGTTACTTCAGCAGCTTTAGGTGGCTATATTATTTATGATGGAATCAAATATTTAATTCATAAAGATGACCTACAAGTTAAACTAGATAGTGGCGAAGCTTATTTTGAATATCGTGTTCCTGCAGGATATTCATTACATGACATTAATGGTAAGAAAGTCGGCGTAAAAAATACCGAAGTAACTGCAGATATAATTGAAACAGTTGATGCTTATGGTAATTCAGTATTTACTTTGCCAGATGGATATCATCTTGAATTTAGAGATGGAAAACCTATTGGAGTTAAGACATTAACAGAAATAATCGATCCACAAAAAGTTATTATTGAAAAAGAAGAAGAACCAACTATAAAAAGATAATTAAATATTATCTTTTTTTATGGTAAAATTTTCTTGGTGATGTCTATGCTTAGAATAGATAATATTAAAATATATGAAGATTTATCTGAAGAAGAGGTTATTAATAAAGCTTTAAAGAAGTCTAAAATAGCAAAAGAAGACGTTTTAGAAGCCAAAATAGTTAAGAAATCTATTGATGCAAGAGATAAGAAAAACGTTCACTATAGCTATTCTTTTGATGTTTTAGTAAAAAATGAATCACGTTACCCATATCTAAAACAAATTCCAGCACCCGAAAAAGAAATAATAAACAAAAAAAGAAAAAGTGTTTATAAACCCGTAATTGTAGGTTCAGGACCAGCAGGACTTTTCTGTGCTTTAAAACTAGTTGAATACGGATATGAACCAATAATCTTAGAACAAGGATCAAAAGTTGAGGAAAGAATCAAATATATTGATGAATATAAGAGCACAGGACATCTAAATGAATTATGTAATGTTCAATTTGGTGAGGGTGGAGCAGGAACATTCTCTGATGGTAAATTAACCACCGGCATTAATTCACCTTTAATTAAAGAAGTATTAGAAACTTTTTATAAATTTGGCGCTCCAAAAGAGATAACTTATCTATCTCATCCTCATATTGGAACTGATAATTTAATTAAAATTCTTAAAAATATAAGAGAATATGTTGAATCAAAGGGTGGAAAATATCATTTTAATACCAAGTTAATCAACATTAATAAAGAAAATGACGTTTATTTATTAGAAACAAATAATCAACAATTTTCTACAGATTGTTTAGTATTAGCTATAGGTCATAGCGCTAGAGACACTTATAAAATGCTTTTAGATAAGAATATTACGATGAATCGCAAGAATTTCTCAGTTGGAGTTCGTATTGAACATAAACAAAAAATGATAAATGAATCTCAATATGGAAATATTACTAAATTGAACTTACCGCCAGCAGAATACAAACTTGCGTATCATAATGATGAAAGAAGCTGTTATACCTTCTGTATGTGTCCAGGAGGGGAAGTTATTGCCTCATCATCTGAAAAGGAAGCCATTGTAACTAATGGTATGTCCGAATTTAAAAGAGATAAAGAAAATGCTAATGCAGCTCTATTAGTTAATGTCTTAACTACTGATTTTACAGGTACTGATCCACTTGCAGGTATGTATTTCCAAGAAGAATTAGAGCATCATGCTTATATCCTTGGAGGTTCTAATGGCTATGCGCCAGTTCAAAGAGTTGAAGATTATTTAAACAACAAAATATCGAAATATGTTGGAGAAATAATTCCTTCATATAAACCAGGTTATACCTTAACCAATTTAAATGAATTATTTCCAGACTACATAAATAAAACCTTAAAAGAAGGAATACTATCATTTGATCGTAAAATAAAGGGTTTTGCTAACCCAGATGCCATTTTAACTGGTGTTGAAACTCGTTCTTCAGCTCCAGTAACAATTACTAGAAATGAAGATCTAGAATGCAATTTACCCGGTATTTACCCATGCGGAGAAGGCGCTGGCTATGCCGGAGGTATTACTTCATCTGCTATAGATGGTATTAAAGTAGCTATAAAAATAATAGAAAAAGAATAGTAATCTTTTTCATTTTTATAAGGAAAATTAGACAAAACCACTAGTAATAGTGTAAAATTAAAACAGTTAACAGGGGTGTTGATATGACAAATTTAAGTGTCCAACCAGAAAAAATTAATTATCATAGAATAAAACCAGTTAGAGAGTTTGCCTTAGATAAAACTATGTATTCTAACGTAATAGAATTAAACAAAGAAAATCTAAGTCAAGATGCTATTCGCTTTTTCACATCTAGATTCTCATATGCAAATCTATTTGATAGATCAGATCGCTTAGCATCAGCATACTACCAAGTAGGTGCTACTGTCGGTAAAACAGTTGCCATTGCAACTATTCTTACTCCAGTAGTTCAAGAAAACATGCTTGCTTTAAGTAAAGTAGGTGCTACTCAAAAATGGATAGACTTAAGAATAAAAGAAAGAGATTTAATAAATAATCTTAATGAGAGTGATGTAAGAACCGTTGTTGCTTTTGACGAAGTAGTTGGTCCATTACTTGAAAAGATAATTGACGAAACAAACGTTGAAAGAGTAATATTATCAAATCCTAAAGATTATTTAAATCCAATTATTAGAAAACTAGCTACATTTAAAGAAAGATATAAAGAAGGTAAAGTACCATTTGTAACAGAAGATAAAAGGTTCATTAGACTTGAAGACTTTATTAAAACTGGTAAAAACAAAGATATTGTTACACCAGCTCCATTCGACAAAGATAGACCTTCAATAATCGTTCAATCAAGTGGTAGTACTGGTAAAGCAAAATCAATAGTACATACAGAATATAACTTTAACTCTGAAATGCAAAAAGAAGCATATACAGATTTACCATTTAAAAAAGGTAAAACAATATTCTGTTCAATACCACCATTTATTATTTATAGTTTAGTTAACTCTGTTTATGCTAGTATGATGTTCAGTTTAACTGCATTAATGACACCATTCTTAGAAGATACAACTATCTTAGATGCTCTTGGTCAATTTGATTATGCTTGTGGTGTACCACTACAATATAGAGCAATTTATGATTACATAATGAAGTTACACGAAGAAATTGAAGAATTAGAACAAAATCCAACTAGTAAAAACAAAATGAGATTAAAGAAATTATATCGTCAATTAGAAGCAATTCTTAAAAAGCTAGAAAGAACTGAAGTATTCATTTCAGGAGGCGATAGCATTGGTGCTCAAGAAATTCTTGATATGGAGCATGAATTCTCAACGCCAATAGTCAATGGATATGGAAACAACGAAAATACAGGAGCAGCTATAATTAGTCCATTATATGGAAATAAACCTGCTTCAGTAGGTGTTCCATTAAAGGGCGTAACCGTAAAAGCTTTCGACCTTGTCACTGATGAAGAATTAGGTCCTAACCAAATTGGTAAATTAAAAACAACTTCTGATAGTTTATTTGTTGAATACTTAAACAATCCAGAAGAAACAAAAAGAATTAAACAAGTAGATCCTAAAACTGGAACTGCTTGGGTTTATACTGGAGATGTAGGTTACGTAGATGAAGATAACTTCGTATACCTTGTAGATAGAGCAGATAGATTGATTAAAAGAAAATCATTCAAAATATCTCCTACAACAATCGAAGACTTAATTACTACAGTTCCAGGTGTTAAAGATTGCGTAGTTGTTGGCGTAAGCGATGAAGAAGATTTCGAAGTTCCAATGGCCTTCATTGAACAAAGTGAAGATGTTGAAATAGAAACTAAAGATTTAATTGCTAGAGTTCAACAAAAATGTGAAGAAATTTTACCAGATTATGAGATTCCAAAATATTATGAAATGATTGAGGCAATCCCATATCACAATGGTAAAAAAGGCTTCAAACAACTTGGCGAAATTGGTGAACAAAAAGTTCAAGAAATTAAAAAACTTAAAAAATAAAACTTGATTTAATCAAGTTTTTTTATTGCCCATAAATAATTATGATATAATATGAATGAATAATGAAAAAATAGGGGTGAGAAGAAATGACCATTTACTTATCAATCGCATCACTTTTATATACTATTTTTCTCTCATTCTTTTACTTTAGAAAGAAAAAAATAGAATCAGAAGAAATTAGAATTTATTCCATATTAATCGTAATAACGCTAATAAGTTTAGTATCAGAACTTTTAATAATGCTTGCAATGATTGTTCATTCAGAGTTTATGGGCAAGATATTGATGAGAATCTTTTTGTGCTTTGTTTTAGTGTGGACAGCTGTTTTCTTCGTCTATGTATTCAATGTTTCTCATTGCAAAGCAAATGAATATTTAAGAAAAAATTTCGAAGATAAAAAACTAAGAAAAATTTATATTGGAGTAACAACTTTATTATTACTTCCAATTCTATTCTTAAAAATATTGTTTTATGAGAGTGGAACAATTGCATACTCATATGGACCATGTGTAAATTATATCTTTGGCGTAGCTGCCGTTTATACAACATTAATTATTATCATGGTATTGTCGGATATTAAAAATATCGCTTCTAAGCAATACATTCCGGTTTTATCTTTGATTTTCTTAAATGTTTTATCAGCTATTATTCAAAAAACTCATCCAGAATTTTTGATGGTTAACTTTACTTATTCGTTAACAGTTTTCATTATGTACAACACCATTGAAAACCCAGATATGAAAATGATCGAACAATTGGAAATAGCTAAGGAACAAGCCGATAAAGCCAATAATGCTAAGACAGACTTCTTATCTAATATGTCGCACGAAATTAGAACTCCACTAAATGCTATCGTTGGTTTTAGTGAATCTTTAAAAGATGAACAAATTCCAAATAGTGCTAGGGAACAAGTTGATGATATTATTATGGCTTCAAATAACTTACTAGATATCGTTAATGGTATTCTAGATATTTCTAAAATTGAAGCTAATAAACTAGAAATTATTAATAAAGAATACGATATCAAATCAGTTCTTGATGAGTTAATAGCTTTATCTAAAGCTCGTATAGGTGACAAAGGAATCGATTTTAGAGTAAATATCGATCCAACATTACCTAGAGTGTTATATGGCGATAACGTTCGCTTAAAACAGGTTATCTTAAATATCTTAACTAATGCTATTAAATATACTAAGGAAGGTTTTGTAGACTTTACTGTTTCCTCTGTAATAAAAGACGATATTTGTCGTTTAATAGTATCTGTAGAAGATTCTGGTATCGGTATCAAAGAGGAGAGTATACCAAAACTATTCTCTAAATTTGAAAGATTAGATGTTGAAAAAGAAATAACAATTGAAGGTACTGGTCTTGGTTTAGCAATTACTAAAAAATTAATTGAATTAATGAATGGTACTATTGTTGTTCAATCAGTATATGGTAAAGGTTCTAAATTTACAGTTTCTATTGATCAAAGAATTATTTCTGTTGAGCCAAAAGAAGTCGTTTCTTCACCATTTACAGAATCTAAAATTATTGATGCTCATGGCGCTAGAATACTAGTAGTTGATGATAATGCCTTAAATATTAAAGTAGCTTCTGTCTTATTAAATAAATATCACTTTAATATTGATGAAGCCGGAAGCGGTTATGAATGTTTAAATAAAATAAATAATGGTGAAAAATATGATCTTATTTTCTTAGATGACATGATGCCAAAGATGAGTGGTAAAGAAACATTAACTAAACTAAGAAAAATGGAGAATTTCAAAACACCAGTAATTGTTTTAACAGCTAATGCTATTACCGGTATGAAAGAAGAATACTTAAATGCTGGCTTTGATGATTATTTATCTAAACCAATAGATAAGAGTGAATTAGAAAGAGTAATTAAAAAATACTTAAATCAAATTAATAGTAGAAGTACTAATACTAATTATTCTTCAAATCCTAATTCAATTCTTCAAAAAACAATGGCAATTGAGCTTCCGAAATTAATAAATGACGTCAAAAAAGAAGAACCTGTAGCAGAAAAAGCAAAGAAAAAAGTTCTATTAGTAGATGATAATGAAGTTAATTTAAAAGTTGCTCAAATGAACTTAAAACCATTGAATTTTGATGTCACAAGTGTTACTTCGGGAAGTAGTGCTATTGAGCATGTAATTGAAAATAAATATGATTTAATTTTACTTGATGAAATGATGCCAGAACTAGATGGTTGTACAACTCTAGATAATTTAAAGACACTAGAAGGCTTTGATACTCCAGTAATTATGATGACAGCATCATCAAGAGATGAAATAGGTAACAAACTTGAAGAACATGGTTTTGCTGGCTATTTATCTAAACCATTTAAAAGAGAAGATTTAGAAAAAATAATATACGAAATATTGAATTAACATAATTATTATGTTAAAACTAAAATGAGGATGGTAAAAATGAAAGATATTAAATACTTAAGAGAAAATGGCGTTGATGTAAATCAAAGTTTAGAATTACTCGGCGATGTTGAAACATATAATGAAATGATTAAAGACTTCAAAAATGGTCTTCAAGGCAAACTAGATCAAATTCAAAAATACTATGATGATCAAGATATGCCAAATTATGCTATTTATGTTCATTCTCTAAAAAGTGATTGTAAATACTTCGGTTTTATGAAACTAGCGGAGTTATCATATGAACACGAAATGAAAAGTAAAGCTAATGATTATGCTTTCGTAAAAAATAATATTGATTCTTTAATGGAAGAAGCTTATAAAGTAAAAGGAATAGTTGATTCATACCTAAGTAATGAAGCAGCTACTAATTCAACATACGCTAATGGTGCCGGTAATCCAAATCCTGCTCCAGTAGCAAAAAAAGCCGAAGATATTATTCTAGTAGCAGATGATTCAGAAGTAATTAGAATCTTCGTTAAGAAAGTTTTTGATGCTGACTATGAATTAGCTTTTGCTAAAGATGGTGAAGAAGCCTTAGAAGTTATTCAAGGACATAAAGATGATAATCGTCTTAAAGCAATCCTTTTAGACTTAAACATGCCTAAAAAAGATGGTTTTGCTGTTCTAGATTATATGAAAGCAAATAATCTTTTAAGTAAAATGCCAGTAACAATCATTAGTGGTGATTCATCTAGTGATGCTGTTAATAAAGCATTTGAATATGATATCGTTGATATGTTGTCTAAACCATTCAACGAATCAAAAGTTAGAGATGCAGTTCTAAAAACAATAAATCATAACTAACAAGTTATGATTTTTCTTAGAAAAGAGGAAATAATATGTGGATTTTATATACCTTACTTACTTTTGCTTTTTGGGGCATTGCTGATTTATTCTATAAAATAGGTAATAGATCTGAAGAAAAATATAATCATCTAAAAACCGGGGTTTTTGTTGGCTTAGTAATGGGTATTCACGCTTTAATCTATTTCTTCATTAAAAGGGTAGATATAAACTTTATCGATATTATTAAATACTTACCAGTATCATTCTTTTATATTTCGAGTATGATTATTGGTTATAAAGGTTTAAAGTTCTTAGAATTATCTATTTCTAGTCCTATTCAAAACACAAGTGGGGTAATAACAGCAATTCTATTACTGATCTTCTTTAAAGAAACATTAGAAATACCAGCATATATAGCTATTCTTTTAATCTTTATTGGTATTGTAATTTTATCCGTATTAGAAATCAAAGAAAACAAAGAAAAGAGACTAGAATACAAAAAGAATAACAAAAAGACTAAAGTTATTGTTTTCACTATAATTTTCCCATTAATCTACTGCCTTTTAGATGGCGCTGGTACCTTCTTAGATGGTATCTATCTAGATAAAATGGAATTAATAAGTGAAGATGCTGCTTTAATAGCATATGAAGCAACTTTTGCTTTCTATGCTTTAGCATCATATATCTATTTAAGAGTAAAAAAACAACGTATAGAGCTTCAAAAAGACAAAAGTAAATTATTTGCAGCCATCTTTGAAACAGCAGGGCAATTCTTCTATGTATTCGCAATGTCTGGTAACTCTGTTATTGCAGCTCCTATAGTAGGATCTTACTGTATTTTGTCAGCTTTATTATCAAGAATCTTCCTAAAAGAAAAACTAACAATAAAAGAATATATTGCTATATTCTTAGTAATTATAGGTATTGTAATTCTTTCAATTCTAGACATTTAAAAAACATGCTTAATGCATGCTTTTTTTATACATAAATATGATCAGTATTGAATTTTAATTCTATGTACTTTCTAATGAAATTATTTCTAATATTCAAATATGATTTAGCTAATTCATAATGAGATATTTTTGAACCAACAGCATTGCTATGAAGTGCATAATCAATGTAGGTAATTTTATTTTGCATTTCAGTAAATGAATTCTTACCTAAGATGTTATCAAAGTCTTTAGACATCTCACTAGAATTGCCATTTATAACTAATTCATTAAATAAATTCTTTATATAATTGAAATGATATAGTGGTCTATATAAATTAACAATTTGTTCGTTTTCACTATCAACATAATTGTTATAATCAAAATCTTTAAAATAACTAATTGCTGTCACAAATTTAGGATTATAGATATCAAAGTCTTTCGTAAATTCAAAGACACTCTTTATTGCATTTTCCGTTTGTAATGTCTTAATAACTTTTGATAATAATGATTTATCACAATTCATTAAGAATAAATTGTTAATCTCTTTAACTATAAATTCAAGTTTTTCGATATCTCCATCACTTTTAACCATGAAAGAGAACATATAGCTAATGTTTAAATTAGCGCTATATTCAAAGCCATTAATTCTTGTATAAACAAAGTTATCAAACAAATTAATTTCCTTGATTCTATTTAATTCTTCTGAACTAAATGTATTGTAAATACTATATTCTCCATAAACAAAATCAATACGTTCCAAGACTTTATATAACTCATCTACACATTTACTTCCGTAGTTAAGAAGTAAGCCAGTAAAAGCTAAATATAGATAGTTCAATAATTGTTGAGGGACATTTTTATGTTTATATAGATTATCAATTGTATAAACTACTTCGTTTACTAGAGAATTGGCAGTTGCAGTATTTAACATGATAATCCCTCCTTGATGGCGGTTATACTACCATCAAACCTAGAAAAAAGCAAATTTATCTATATATTTTTAAAAGACAATTTATTTACGTTTTTAAGCATACTTCTTAGGGCTTTAAAACGAATATTATAGTATAATATTATTAGGTGATTAAATGTGAAAATTATCGTCTCCGCTGGAGGTACTGGAGGTCATATTTATCCAGCTCTAGCTATTATTAACAAATTCAAAGAAAAAGAGCCTGATACAGAGGTTTTATATATCGGAACCCATAATCGTATGGAAAAGGAATTAATCCCTAAAAGAGGTATTCCATATGAAGAAATAGAAATATATGGATTCTCTAAAAAGAATATAGCGCTTGATATTAAGAATATTGGTTGTATTTTTAAAGCCGAAAAGCGTTGTGAAGAGATAATGAAAGAATTTAAGCCTGATTTAGTCCTAGGAATAGGTGGATATGTAACATTCCCTGTTATCTATGCGGCCCATAAACTAGGTATTAAAACATTTATTCATGAACAAAATTCTCATCCAGGTAAAACAAATTTAGTTTTACAGAAAAAAGCTGATCTTATAGGAGTTTCCTTTAAAGAATCTGCTGAAGCTTTCAAAAAAGCTAAAGGAGAAGTCTTCTATAGCGGAAATCCTTGTGGTGAAAATGCTTTATCACTTGATCCAATGCCTAAAGAATCATTGGGTTTATCTAAAAATAAAAAGTTAGTAGTAGTAGTTGCTGGTTCTCTAGGATCATCAACAGTTAATCAAAAAATGTTGGATTTTCTAAGGCTAGCTGGCAATAAAGACTATGAAGTATTATATATAACAGGTAAAGCTTTATATGATGATTTTATTGAAGGTGAAACATTCGCACCAAATGTTAAAGTTTTACCGTATCTAGATAATTTACCAGCTTTACTTAAAAATACTGACTTAATCGTCACCAGAGCTGGAGCTTCAACAATGAGTGAAATCTTATCTTTAAACCTTCCTGCTATTTTCATTCCATCTCCATTTGTTGCTAATAATCATCAATATTACAACGCTTTAGAGATTAAAAACAATGGCGGTGGGGAGATTATCGAAGAAAAAGATTTGACATCAGAATTATTAGCAAGTAAAATTAATGACGTACTTTCAAATGAGACAAAATATAACCAAATGAAAGCAAATCTTAAAAAGATGAGTATGAATAACTCAAGCGATGTTATTTATGAAAAACTAAAGGAATTGACAAAATGATAAACGATTTAAAACAATATGGCGACATCGAAGAACATGCCAGCCTTAAAAACCTAAATACTTATCGTATTCCAGGTCAAGCTAAATATTTAATATCACCAAATTCAATAAATGATTTAATTAGTATATTAAAATATTTAAAAGAAAAGAAAATCAAATATTTCATTCTTGGTGGCGGATCTAATATTATCTTAAATGATCGTGAATACGATGGAGCTATTATTAGATTAAATAAATTAAATGGTATTGAATTTCATCCTGATTTAGAAATGGCTTATGCTGAAGCAGGAGCTATCTTAGCTAAAATAGCTAAAGAATCAGTTAATGAATCTCTAAGTGGCTTAGAATTCGCTGCAGGTATTCCTGGTACTATAGGTGGAGCCATTTATGGTAATGCAGGAGCTTATAACTGCTGCATTATGGATTATGTTACATCAGTAACAGTATTAGATGAAAACTTAGAAATCCAAACTATTGAACATGAAGATATCAGTTATGGTTATCGTACAAGTATGTTCAAAGAAACTAAAAAGTATATAATTCTAGGAGCCAAATTATTCCTTAAAAAAGGAGATAAACAAGCTTCTTTAGAAACAATTGAACAAAGAAGAGTTCGTCGTATGGAATCTCAACCATTAGAATTCCCATCAGCAGGTTCAGTATTTAGAAATCCAGAAGGAGACTACGCTGGAAGACTAATAGAATCATGTAATTTAAAAGGATATTCAATTGGTGGAGCAGAGGTTTCTGAAAAACACGCAAACTTCGTTGTTAATAAAAATAAAGCAACTGGTAAAGACGTTCATGACTTAGTTCTATACATCCATGATAATGTTTTAGAAAAAACAAATGTTGATTTAAAAATGGAACAAGAATTTATCGATTGGGAGTAATAAAATGAAAGAAGAAAGACCAACAAAAAAGAAAAAACTACGTGGTAATGTAAAATTAGCTTTAAAAGCACTAATTTTATTAGTAGTAATCTTTGTTGGCTTTTTTTACCTTTTAAACCTAGATGTCAAAAATATTTATATTCTTGGTAATGATAATATTTCTGATGTTGAAATTATAGAAATAGCAGGTATCAAAGATTATCCTAAAATGTATAAAATAAGCAAAAAGAAGATTAAAAATTCCGTAAAAACAATATCTTTAGTTGAAGATGTTAAAGTTAAAAGAAATATTTTTGGTAAATTGACCATTGAAATAAAAGAGAATCGTATCTTATTCTTCTATAAGTACAATAATAAATATATTACTTATAATGGAACAGAGTTACCTGATGATCAAAAATACCTAGGATTTCCAACTTTAATAAACTTTACTCCAGATCTTGTTTTAAAGGATTTAGTAGCTGGTTTAGCTAAAGTTGATTATGAAGTAATCAAAATGATTAATGAAATAGAATATTCACCATATAAATCATCTGACGGAACAATTATTGAAAATAATCGTTTTATTCTAAAGATGAATGATGGTAATACTGTTTATATTGATACACCTAATATTAAAAATTTAAATAAATATACAACAATTTATGCTTCTCCGGAAATGGATCAAATAAAAGGTGTTATTTATTTAGATTCAATGAATGACAGTCGTATTTTATTTAAAAGCTATGATACTATTAATCGAGAAAAAGCAGAAGCTGAAGCTAAAGAGGAAAGCGCAGGTTGATAATATGAACTATAGCTTAAAAATGGAAGAAATAATAGCTGAAAACAAAAGCCAAGGAATTATCCCTAGGCTTCTTTTACACTCATGTTGTGCTCCATGTTCTTCTCATGTTATAGATACACTAACTCCATATTTTGATATTACGATTTTATACTATAATCCCAATATCGAACCATACGAAGAATATCTTAAAAGAAAAGAAGAGGAGATAAGATTCATTAAAGAATATCCTAATATCAATAAACTTGATATTATGGATTGTGATTATGATGAAGATAAATTTCAAGAAATGTCTAAAGGCTTAGAACATGAACACGAAGGAGGACCTCGTTGTTTTAAATGCTATCGTTTACGTTTAGAAAAGACTGCAAAAACTGCTAAAGAAAATAATTATGATTATTTTGGCACAACATTAACTGTAAGTCCTTATAAAAATAGTAATAAACTAAACGAAATAGGTGAGGAATTATCAAATCTTTATAATATTAAATACTTATATTCTGATTTTAAAAAGAAAAACGGTTATAAGCATAGTATTGAATTAGCAAAAGAATATAATTTATATAGACAAGATTATTGTGGTTGTAAATATTCTAAAGCTGAAAAAGAAGCCAAACAAAAAGAGCAATAGCTCTTTTTTATTGCTCTGAATACCAGTTTTTAATAAATTCATCATGTGCTTTATAAGCCACATTATCAGTCTTAGGTTCTTTATATTTAACACCCAAACTATTACATATTTCACTAACTAACATATCGCAAAATAATGGATTTCTAACTAATAGTGGACCAACTAGATAAGTTCCAATAAAACAATTATGCATTAAGCCTTCTTTTTTAGCTTCTTTATTAAAACCAATACCTTTAATAACAGTAAATAAATTGGATTCTAAATCAAATATTTCATTACTATGATTTTGAAAACCTAGGATTTCACCTTCAACTTCCTCACATTTGTATAATTGATCACCTATAATACGTGGAGTAGTTTGCTTAGCATAATAATCAAATATTCCTAAGCCTTCTAATTCATCCATTTCATCATATTTAATACTTTTACCGAATAACTCTATTGCGTTACCGGTAACTAAGAAAAATTTCTTAGCATCAATATATTTAACAATATCATCTTTATATTTTTTAATATTTTCTAAAACTATTCTTTGATTATTTTCTGTTCCAGAACCCAAGTAGATAAAATCATATTTCATAAAATCTATTTTATCTTCTAAACTTAAATAATCAGTTTCAACTTTTAATCCTTGTTCTTCAAGTTTTCTAATCATAAATCTAACATTAGCATTTTCACCATATAGATTCATGATATCAAAGTATAAATGTAATAACTTAATTGTTTTCATTTTCATCACCTTCAAACAATTTAGCTAGTCTCTTAGTTAAATCTATACAAGCCATTGTATAAATTTCACCAACACTGTTTTCTTTTAACTCTGGAACCAAATCATTATCTATATCATCTATTAAAACAATACGATTATGTTCTAAACCAGAGAACTCTAATCTAGTTGCCACATCATATCTAAATTTACCTATACAGAATATCTTTTCAATTGTACCATTATTTAATAGTTCAAAATCTATATCCCATAACCAAGATACATCATTATGTGGATGCCTTTTAGATACATAATCAAATCCTAAACATATTGTTTTCTTTCCTGGGACATTAGCGATATATTTCAAAGATTGATAGAAACTTAAGTTATTTTCACTTTTTGATTCTAACATTGTAACATTACGTCCATCTAACTTTATTACTTTACCTCTAGTAGTTTCTTTAATATCTTTATTAATTGCTTTATCAATATCAGAAACACTAACACCTAAAGTTCTACATAATGAATAAGCACTAACAGTATAATATGCTGCATATAAAGCATCTTTACTTAAACGATATTTCTTTCCTTCAATCTTAATAGAAGGTTCTTCTAAATTAATATCCGTAGCTTCATAATCAACTTTACCACGTTTAAATTCACATTTAGGGCAGTGATAATTTCCAACATGTCCATAATGATAATAATCATATATTAGTTTAGTGTGACATAATGGACAATAAGCATGATCTACATTATTAATTGCTGGTGTCTTATAACTATCTTTAGTCTTTGCAACCCCATATGTAACAACTTCATTTTTTAAATTATATTTAATTGTATTAACTAATGGATCATCAGCATCAATGATTATTTTTGTCTCATCACCAATTGCTGATAAGACATCTTTAAATACAATATCATGATTTCCATGACGACAAGGTTGATCTCTTGTAATATTTGTAATAATAAGATGTGTCATTTTATTCTTACCAAAAATTAGTTTTAAATGTCTTTCATCACATTCAAGTAACAATACTTGATGTTTAAATTTTCCACCAATAGTACAGTTATTCAAAATTAGAGTAGTAGCAGCTAAAACACCATTACTTCCATTTTTGTTATAACAAACATCATATCCAGCTTCCGTTAAAATATGATTAACTAAATCCGTAGTAGAACCCTTACCAGAAGAACCAGTAACAGCAATAACTAACTCTGGATATTTAACTTTCTCTAAGATTTTTTTCTGATGCAAATAATCATAAACTACACAACCAGGTAGAACAGAACCATTTTTACCAAATAATTTACAAACCCAAGTTACTAGTTTATTAACTAAGATCATTAAACTTAACATAAAATCACCTTAAAAGTATTATAACATGTTATTTAATCAATCTTTCATAAAAAACATTAATTTAACACTATTTTAAGAACCATAAATATAGTGTATAATTACCAATAGGTGATAACTATGTTTAGATTTTTTGTTTACCTGACATTTATACCATGGTTACTGTATTTTATTTCTTTATCTAAAAATACAATTAAAGTTTTAAAAGCAAACAAAGTTAACAAAGAATGGATTAAAAAAAATATTTTTAGTATTTTTCATTTTGAAAACTTAATATTAATAGGTATCTTTATTTTCTTTTCGGTAATGTATCGTCATCGTCCAGAAATCTGGTTAGTAGATTTATTATTATTTTCATCTATTAATCTATATCTATTTATTAATATGTACTACCAAAAGAAAAAAACAACAGCTAAGATAACCAATAATGATATTCCTGTAATATTAATTCTAATAATCTTAACTTGTATTCCATTTGCTATCTATACAAGTACTCATAAATATACAATTACTTATTATATTTTATTTGGTTATAGTTTCTTTGATTACATAATTGTATTTATAGGAAAATATATAAATGATTTAATAATCAGGGCAGTTAAAAGAGAAAATGAAAAGCAATAATTTTAATGTAGAGAAAGTAATCGATGCTTTAAATAATCATGGTAGTACAAATTTTATCACCCAAAAAGAATTAATGAGTGTTAAAGGAAAACTAAACAAAAACGAATATAATGTTTATTATCCTTATGAAGATTGTAGTAAAGTTGTTTTATATAAAAGTGTGATACCAGATCTACGTTTATTAAAAATTGAAAGTCATAACTTAAGACATCAAGATGTGATGGGAGCTATCTTTTCTTTAGGATTAAAGGAAGATACTTTTGGTGACATTGTTAAATATGAAGAAAACTTTTATATCTTTGTCTTACCACATCTAGTTGATTACATTAAATATAATCTTCCTGATATTCGTAATGAAAAAGTAATAATTGAAGAAGTGGATATTTCATTATCTGAACAATTTAAACAAGAATATGTAACTAAAGAATATATTGTTTCTTCTTTAAGAATCGATAACGTTATTTCAACAATTACTAACGAAAGTCGTAATCAAATATTAGATCGTTTTAAGAATAAAGAAATTATTCTTAATTATGAAGAAGAAATAAAACCAACTAGAACCTTAAGAGAAGGGGATACTTTTAGTATTCGTCGTTTTGGTAAATATAAGTTTTCTAGTATCAAAAAAGGAACTAAAAAAGGCGGTTTTATAATCGTTATTGATAAATATAAATAAGGCTTGATGGATATCAAGTCTTTTGTTATAATACCCATTACTTAAAGGGGGATTAAAAGATGATTACTAAAAAAGAATCCAAAGTTTATCGAAAAAGAAAAGAAGAAAAACTTCCACCAGAAGTTGAAGAAGCATTAGTTGAATACCAACAAAAAGAGCAATCTGGAAAAAAGGACAATAAAAAGAAAAGAAGAACAATTGCCATCGCTTTAGTTTTAGGTATTGCAACCGGCAGCGTTGGTGGTCATTTTGCTTATAAAGGAATACTAAATAATCAAGACGCAGTGCGTGCATCAAGATTAACTGAAGCATTCCAATCTAAGAATGTCTGCATACTAACAGAAAGAGTATTTACTTACGATAACTTAGATTATGAATACACAACAGGAGAACATTTAATTGAAGCCTGTGAAGGAAAAAATATTGATATATTAAGAGTTGGTAATCTTTTCGTAACACCAAATGGCGAACGTGTTGCAAGAGTAATAAAAAAACTAGATGTTACAATAAGTGAACCAATTCATTTATTTACAAAAGGCGATGAATCATTCTTTATTGAACCATATAGTTATGAATGGAATGGTAATAGTGGCTATTGTGAAAGACATGAGGAAAAAGTGGTTGAAGAGTTTGTTTTTGCAAATAATGATCATAATTACTACCAAACATCAACACCAAATTCTAGAGTAAAAGAGATTATATCTTACGAAGAATTTGATTCCATTTCCTTTGCTACAGCTAAAGAAATGAACCTAATTGTAGACGTTAACGATGCTAGTGCTAATAAAGAAGAAAGTGCTTGTGTTGAAGCCACTTTAAAACTAGTTCCAAATAATCGCAAATAATGATAAAAAGTACTTGTTATAAGTGCTTTTTTTTGATACAATATTTCCGGTCTTTTAAAAGACCAAATAAGCACATATATTGTTTGTATTGCCTAGTGGCCATAGGTTGGTAATGCATAGATATATGGAAGTAATAACGAAAAGGAGAGTGAAAAATATGGCAGTAGTTTCTTTAAGTTACTTATTAGAAGCTGGAGTTCATTTTGG
>JAEEGL014818679.1_pt1 | contig 92889 bp, 65 predicted proteins | sample 9134231 | NCBI WGS metagenome assembly JAEEGL01 (sample SAMN16246548, study PRJNA631951) | gut metagenome | biome: gut microbiome; feature: rumen; material: fiber-attached | host: Bos | place: Iran: Karaj | collected 2018-10 | reverse complement strand
GTGAAAAGTGAAGAGTGAAAAGTGAAGAGTGAAAAGTGAAGAGTGAAAAGTGAAGAGTGAAAAGTGAAGAGTGAAAAGTGAAGAGTGAAAAGTGAAGAGTGAAAAGTGAAGAGTGAAAAGTGCGCGGGACACACCAGTCCACACAACTTCCTAATTTCTAATTCCTAATTCCTAATCCCTAATTTCTAATTCCTAAGGGGGGTTGCGCGAGTCATTTTGGCGCAGAACATGGCGTCGCAATCGCCGTCCCATGGCCAAAGCTGGTTGGTGCCGTCGGTTTGGCGTCCTGTGACGGGGCAGACGAAGGGAGTTAGGGCGAAGTCGGGGTGCTGATTGAGGAAGGCCTGGACGATGGCGTCGTTCTCCTCCTGAAAGAGAGAGCAGGTGGAGTAGACCAAGGTGCCGCCGGGGGCCACGGCGTCGGCGGCGTTGGTCAGAAGCTGCGTCTGGAGGGCGGTCAGTTCGGGAAGATCTTGAGGGAAGGTGGTCCAGCGGGCGTCCGGATTCCGCCGCCAGGTTCCGGAGCAGGAGCAGGCGGTGTCCACCAAAACGCCATTGAAAGAGGCGTTGTAGCGGGGGACGGGGACGCCGAGCCATTCCTTTGTGCGGATGTTTGGGAATTGGGCACGGCGGGCGCGGAGCTTCAGGTCTTGAAGCTTGTAGGCACGGTTGTCGGTGGCCAGCAGGGAGCCTTTGCGGTTCATGAGCCAAGCCAGATGAAGGGATTTGCCGCCGCCGCCGGCGCAGGCGTCCCACCAGCGGGATCCGGGTTGGGGGGCGCAGATGTATCCAACAGCTTGGGACGCAAGATCTTGAATCTCAAATTCCCCACGGGAGAAAGCAGGCAGTAGCCGCAGATTGACGCCTGCGAACTGGGCTTTTGCTGCATTTGCAAGTTGTTGGTGTGTAATGATTTGCAAACCTTCTTGCTGCAAGTCGTCCCACAGGGCGGCGGTATTGGCGGTTTGAGCGCGGAGCCAGACGGGCGGACGTCGCTGCAGCCAGTCGATCAGCTCCGTCAGGGGGCGCGGGGAGGCTATCTTCTCTATGGCCCACGAAGGGATGAGCGCCTCCTCTGGAAGAGGGGGCAGCGTCCCTTTGGCGGAGAAGAAGGGGCGGAGGAGCTTCCGCCTGTCCCGCAAGGGGGCGTTTGGCGGAATGGAGGGCAGCTTTTCGGGGGCCACGCCGGCCTGTCGCAGCCAGAAGAGGACACCAGGGGGCAATTCCTCCCGACATTCCAGAAGCCAGGCGGCGGCGAAGAGGGGAACCCATTGGGAGAGGGTGGTGGCGGGGACGCGGCCCGTGCCGATGGCGGCCACCATGTCCTGCGGCGCCAGATGCCGCAGCCAACCCCACCAGCGCAGCACCGCGAAGAGCGTCTCGCTGATGAGACGGCGGTCACGGGAACCCAATTGGTGGTTAGCCTTCAGGACCGCCGCCAAGCTCCGATCGGCGGGATGTTTCTCAACTAACGTCGCTCCAAGGACATGGACAACGACCGCCCCGCAGACCGTTCCGTGGGTCTCCAGACGATGGAGGGGTATGGGTTCTCCCGTTGCCACGGCTATGCCCCCAAGATGTGCCGCCGGGCGGAATACACTGTGTTGTACAGCAGCATGATGATGGTCATGGGGCCGACGCCGCCCGGAACAGGCGTGATGAGAGCGGCCTTCTCTTTGACGGCCTCAAAATCCACATCGCCCACAAGTCTATATCCCCGAGGGAGTTCCGGCGTCGGAACCCGATTGACGCCCACATCGATGACCACCGCTCCCGCCTTGACCATGTCCGCGCTGATGGTGTGGGGCCTTCCGGCGGCGGCGATGAGAATGTCCGCTTGGCGGGTGAATTCGGCCAGATTGCGGGTGTGGGTGTGACAGAGGGTGACGGTGGCGTTGCCGTTGGGGCACTTCTGCAGAAGCATGTTGGCGATGGGTTTGCCGACGATGTTGCTGCGGCCGACAACGACCACGTGGGCGCCGTCCGTCTGTACGCCATTGATTTCCAACAACTTGACGATGCCATGGGGCGTGCAGGGCAGGAAGCCCGCCTCGCCGAGCATCAGCTTGCCCACATTGACGGGATGAAAGCAGTCCACATCCTTTTCAGGGGAGATGGTGCGGCAGATCAGCGACTCGTCCAAATGCCGCGGAAGGGGCAGCTGAGCCAGAATCCCATGGACGTCCGGACGGTCGTTCAGCCGATGGATGAGGTCGAGGAGCTGGTCCTGGCTGGTGGTGGCGGGCAGGCGGTTGTCAACGGAGAGGATGCCGATTTCGGCGCAGGCCTTTTCCTTGGCGGTCACATAGCTTTGGGAGGCGGGATCGTCTCCCACCAAGATGACCGCCAGACCGGGGACTTGGCCGGTTTGGGCCTTGAGTTCGGCGATGTTGGCTTTGAGTTCGGCGCGCAGATTGGCCGCCGCCAGTTTTCCGTCAATGATTTTCGCAGACATCGGATTTGTGCTAAACTATTGATTATAAATGACTTATAGAATGGATATCTATTCAGGGCCCCATTAAAGCCCACGGAATAAACAGAAAGGACAAGAAAATCACTCAGCCCCTTTTGGCAAAATGCGTTTTGCCAAAAGGGAGGCTGACATCAGTTTCTTCTATGTCCTTCCGTGTTTTCTGTGGACTCTTTCTGTATTGGACAGGAGACGGGAAGCGCCTCACAGGATGTCCAGAAGCTCCACCTCGAACAGCAGGGTGGCGTTGGGGCCGATGAGACCGCCGGCGCCGCTCTCGCCGTAGCCCAGATGGGAGGGAATGCACAGGCGGGCCTTCCCGCCAACGCCGATGTGCTGCAGCCCTTCCGTCCAGCCGGGGATGACCTGGCTCAGGCTGAAGGTCAGCGGTTCGTTCCGTGCGTAGGAGGAGTCAAACTCCTGTCCGTTGATGAGGGTGCCGCGGTAGTGAACCTTGACGGAGGAATCGGCGGTGGGCTTGCGGATCGCGTCCCCCGCCGCCAGAATCTCGATCTGGAGGCCGCTCTGAAGGGTCTGAACGCCGTCCTTCTTTGCGTTTTCGGCCATGTAGGCCTCTCCTTCGGCGAGGTTTTTGGCCGCCTCTTCGGGGGAGTGGCCGCCGTGGCAGCTGCCGTCGCAGTCATGGCCGCAATGGCAGCCGCCGTGGGAGCTGTTCACCAAGTCCTGCACCTCTTTCATCGTCGCCTTGAACGTCTCTTCGGAGACGAGGAACTTTTCGCGGTTCAGCACGGTGGTGAGGCCGGCCATGGCCGCCTCCTCTGGCAGTTCAGGGGAAACGTCGCCGAAGGTGAAGGCCACTTGAATGCCAAGGCATTGGCTGTAGCGCTTCTGTGTCTCCGGATCAAATTCGGCCTTCGCGCCGCTGGCGTCCTGCAGCATCTCGTTCAGCTTCTGTCCAAACTCCTGAAATTGCTGTTGGGTGATTTCAGGGGTGGCGTTGGCGAAGATGCAATGGAAGCCCTTCTTGAATTCGTCCAGATTCGGCTTGAAGGGCAGCCGGTTGATGCCCGCGCCCAAGTTGATGCCAAGGCAATATGCCATCCGCTGAGCGGAATCGTTCAAGTCAAGTGCCATGATGTGTTCCTTATATTATATATGGTATAGGGGGCTATGGGGTCCGCTGGCTGTAGATGACGTCCGCGATCTGCTCGCAGAAGGGCAGGTTGGCGTCGGGGTCTTCGGCGAAGAGGAGGTTGGCGATGCTTTTGGCGTCGAAGTCCTCCCGTTCGATGGAGGCCTTGTGGAAGAGGCTGGAGTAGTAGCGCATGCGGAAATCGTCTTCGTCCTGGCAGTCTCTGTGGAGGCAGATGCGGCGGTAGGACTGGGGTTTGTCGGCGCTTTCTGGCGGCTCCCAAAGGGCATTGCCGTAGATGAGGGAGAAGATGGTGCCGTACCACGCCTTGTCGGAGAGCACGCGGTCGGGGTCGATCTTCTGCCGCAGGTCGCGGTTGGAGATGGAGCGTTGGGAGTCACAGACGACGGTGTAGATGTCGTGCAGGATGTCCTCTCTGGCCTGCGGGTCCTCCACGAAGCCGCGGGTGGCGCGCATGTATTCGGGGAAGGTCATGGCGGCGGTGACGGCGTCATCCACCCATTCCACGCGGGAGGGGACGCCCTCTTCCGTGTCAAGGAAGTGGATGTGCTCCGGAATGGAGCGGAGGAAGGTGGAGAGGTCGGGGCAGTCCATGGAGCTGGGGGTGAAGTCCGGCAGGGACTCCTTGAGGGCGTTTCCGAGGGTGCTCAGCAGCATGGAGCCGGAGCCGAGAATGCGGTGCAGCGTGTTCACGACGGTGGTCTTGTCCACGGCGCCCTTGCTGCGGATCTGCAGCTCGTCCTTGGAGGCGAAGATATATTCGTTGCAGTTCTGTATCAAGATGTTAGAGATGGTGCCCGAGGCGCCGAGACCCACCACGTTCCGGCCAGAGGCCTTCAGCTTGCTGACCAGCGGCAGATAGTCCGCGTCGCCCGTGCCCAACACGAAGGTGCGGATTTCGGGATAGTGGATGACGCAATCCATGGCCTCAAGGATGAGGAAGGAGTCGTTGACGCTCTTGTTGCCATAGCCGACTTTGATGAGATGCTGCATTTCCACGCCGCAGCTCATCATGTCCGGAGCGTATTTGCGGAAGAGGGGATTGCTCCAGTCCGCGAAGGCCTTTCTATAGACGACGGGGCCGTAGTGCTTTTCCAGAAAAGCGATGGTGTCCGCAATGGAAAAGGCGCGTTCCGTCTCGGAGGAGTTGTTCTCCAGCCCAAGAACCAGGTTTTCAAAATCCAGCAGAAGGGCGGTTTGTTCACGTGGTGTTGTTTTTTGGAATGTTTTCATTGTCATGTTTTTCTTCTCTTTTGTTGTTTGTTTTTTTCGTGTCCTTTACCTGCAAAGGATCACGTTTGGCAATTCTGAAAAATGCGGGATGACGGCGTCTGCGGGGAGGTCCCCTTGGCTGCCGTATCCATAGGTGCAGAAGCAGCCCTTGAGGCCGGCCGCGCGGGCGGCGCCCAAGTCGGTCTTGTGGTCGCCCACCATCCATGAGCCCTCCGGCTGGCAGTGGCATCGCTTCATCGCGAGAAGCAGCGCTTCCGGATGGGGCTTGAGATGCTCACAGCTCCCGCCGCCGTAAATCACGTCTAGATAAGGCATTAGACCAAGCCCTTCGCAGACGATCTCCGACACCGGCTGGGGCTTGTTGGAGATGATGCCCATGGCGTAGCCTTCCTCCCGAAGTTCTGCAAGTGCCTCCAGTACACCGGGATAGAGATGAGTCGTGTCCAGCGTGTGCGCTTTGTACAGTTCTTGTTGGACAGCCACCATCTCCTCCAGTTCCGGCGGCTGCGCACAATCCTGAAAACAATTGGTGAGCAGATGGCGGACGCCGTGGCCCACGTGGCTGCGAATGGTGTCGGGAGGCAGGAAGGCCAGCCCGTAGTGCTGTCGCGTCAGGTTGACGGCGGTGCAGATGTCGGCCACGGAATCGATGAGGGTTCCGTCCAGGTCGAAGCAGATGATTTTTCCGTTTTGGGAGTTCATGGGGAGTCAGACTTCGCGGTTCTTTGGCATGAGGGGCTGGCCGAAAGGGGGCCGTTGCGGCGGCCTCTCGAATTTTGGCGGGAAGGGTCCGCGTCCTAACGGAGCGATGTACAGGGACTTGCGGCCATGGCGGGCCACTTCGTAGAAAGAGACGCCTTCGTCCAGACCCCCGTGGACGAAGAGTTCGGCGGCGGCCTGTTCGTCTGGGGCCACGGCGAAGATCTTCAGGTCGGGCTGGCTTTGACGCATGCGGGGCAGCAGGTCGGCGGGCGTCTGGTTCCACGACAGGCTCTGGCGGCCGTTTCCGCCGTAGAGCCGCCAATAGAAGTCCCACGTGGGATAGTCGTATTCGTCCAGAAGGACGACGCAGCCTTCGGCCAGCTTCTTCTCCAGCATGAATTCCCGAAGGACCCGCAAGTCGCAGGAACCCCTATAGTATTGGCGGAGAAGATCTTGGGGATGGCCGCCGTGATCCATGGCAACGTCGCAGGCCTGGGCGGCGACACGCTCCACAAGGAAGCCCCCCGCAATGACGACCAACGCGCCGACGGCAAAGCGTTCGGCGACGGCGGGGGCCAGGCGGGTGGACAGCAGCAGCGCCGCATAGGTCAACGGCGGCAGGAAGGTCAGGTAGACCCGCGGGAAGGGGGCCTGCCCTTTGACGGCGAAGGCGAGCAGGCTCAGCAGGATGACGGTCACGCAGCTGGCGATGAGCAGAAGGGCTTGGCCGCCGTTGACCGCCTGTTCGTCCTCATCTTTTATAAGTTGTTGATTATCAGTGATTTTCGAATCTTTCTTTGAGGTGGCTCGAAGGAAGACGGCGAAGAGCAGAAACGCCCCCAAGTGGGCCAGAATGGCCAACAGGACGGCGAAAAGGACCTTCCAGCTGGAGTCCCAGCCGCCGGCTTCTTTTGAGGCGGCGACGAAGGCGGGCCACAGGGTCAGATAGTAGCCGCCGCCCAACAGGGAGCCCAACGCGCCGGGGATGACGGTGAAAATCGCCGGTTGGAGCGAACGTGTTGCAAACCACGTCTCCGCAAAGAGATAGAGCAGAATGGCCGCGGCAAAGAGGATGTTGCCGGGCATGGCCAGCGGCAGAAGCAGCAGACAGAGGAAGAGCAGCCATTGGGCGGCTTTGCCGCCGTGGGAGCGGTTGGCGGCGGCGGCGACGGCCACGGTCGCCAGGCAAAGGCTCATGGAATAGCCGCGGATTTGGTAGACGAAGGCGCTGCACACGGGGCTGATGGCCAGAATCAGGCCGGCCAGATTGGCCCGCTCCGGCCCCAGCCGCCGTCGCCAGCCATAGATGGCGGCCGCCAGCATGCCGACGCCGAAGAGCAAAGAGGGGAGGCGGCCCATCTGCTCCATGGACAGGTCCACAAAGGGAATCCGCACCCACAGCCAATAGACCGCCGAATTCAGAATGTGGTTATTGGCAATGGGATAGCTGCGGAAGACGGCGGCCAGCCCCCGGTCTCCCGTGTTGAGGACGAAATGGGTCAGGGTCAGCACTTCGTCGTACCAATATTCCGCCAGCGCCCACGAGAGGCAGCGGATGAACAGCACTGCCGTGGCCAGAATGAGCCAGGTTCGGGAGGCGGTGGCGGGATTGGCGGAGGGCGTTTTCATGGGGCGGACTCCTTCATGACTTTTGCCGCTGGATAAGCTGCAGGAACTCCGTGCGGGTGGCGGCTGACTTGTGGAAGCTGCCGAGCATGGCGGAGGTCACCATGATGGAGTTCTGCTTCTCCACGCCCCGCATCATCATGCAGAGGTGGTGACATTCCATCACGACGCCCACGCCCTCCGCCTGGATGTGGTCCTTGATGTAGCGGGCGATCTGCTGCGTCAGCCGCTCCTGAATCTGCAGGCGGCTGGCGAAGCAGTCCACGAGGCGGGCCAGCTTGCTGACGCCGTAGACTCGACCCTGCGGAATGTAGCCGATGTGGCAGCGGCCGTAGAAGGGGAGCATGTGGTGTTCGCAGAGGCTGTAGACCTCGATGTCCCGCACGATGACCATGTGGTTGCAGTCCTCGTGGAAGATGGCGTCGCCCACGATGTCGTCGGGGTTTTCGTTGTAGCCGCGCAGCAGGTAGGCCAGGCTTTTGGCGACGCGCTGCGGCGTCTTCACAAGGCCTTCCCGCTCCGGATTCTCTCCATAGAACGCAAGTATTTGGCGGACATGCTCTTCGATGGGAGTTAAATCATCCATTCGCGTTCTCCTTTTTTCTGCCGACGAAGACGTCCAGCTCGTCCAGCCGTTCGGGCGTGAGGGGGCTGGGGGTGCCGATTTGCCGCACCAGCAGGGTGTGTTTGGCGGCGACCTCCAGCAGCTCCAGTCGGTCGAAGGCCTCCAGCAGGGTCTTGCCCACGGTGATGACGCCGTGGTTTTCCATGAGGGCGCAGACCGCCTCGGCCATGCCGTCGGCCACTTGTTTGGCCAATTGCGGCGTGCCCATCAGCGCGTAGGGGATCCAGGCGGGGTCGCCGAGAATGGCGTAGGCCTCCGCCGTCAGATGGGTGTCGATGCGCGTGCGGGTGGCGCAGAAGGCGCTGGCGGTGACAGGGTGGGCGTGGACGATGGCCCGCACATCCGGCCGCGCGGCGTAGATGGCCAGATGCAGCTCCGTCTCGATGCTGGCGGCAAGGTGCGGCGTCATGTTGCGTCCGTTGGCGGCGATGATGCAGACTTGGTCGGCCCGCAGGTTCCCCTTGTCCAGCTTGGAGGCGGAAATCGCCATGAGCCCGCCGTCGAGACGACAGGAGACATTGCCGCCGGACGTTGTTGTAAGTCCTTTGTTATAAAGACGTTGCATATATGAGGCAACGGCCTTGCGGTGAAGCTGGGAAGTGGCTTGGGTCATGGTGGTCACGGCTCCAGAACAGCAAGGGCGATTTTCACGTTGCCCAACGGCGCGCTGACTTGGACGCCTGCCACGTGGGGGCGGATGGCGGCCATGGCTTCGCGGGCGATCTCGATGCCGACGGCCTGCTGGCCGGGGCCGCTTTCCGCCTGTTCCATGCGGGCGATGACGGAGTCCGGAACCACGACGCCGGGCACCTCGTTCTTCATGAAGAGGGCATTGCGCAGGCTGGCCAGGGGCCAGATGCCCGCGATGACCGGCAGATTCAGATCCTGAATGGCCTCCAAAAAGCGGAGGAGGGCGTTGGGGTCGAAGACGGGCTGGGTGGTGACGTAGTCCGCGCCGGCGGCGGCCTTCTCGCGGAGCCGGCGGACTTCGCGGTCAAAGTCCAGCGCGTTGGGGTCCGCCCCCACGCCGATGACCGCCTGAGTGGGCGGCTCGATCTTCTGTCCGGCCAGGTCCATGCCATGGTTCAGGTTCTTCTGAAGGTGGACGAGGCCGATGGAGTCCGCGTCGAACACGCCGGAGGCGAAGGTGTAGTTGCCCAATTTGGGCGGATCGCCGGTGATGAACAGCAGGTTGCGCAGGCCGACGGCGGCGCAGCCCAGCAGGTCCGCCTGAAGGCCGATGTAGTTGCGGTCCCGTCCGCAGACGTGCAGGACCGTCTCCATGGTCGCCTCCTGCTGGATTTTCATGGCGGTGACCATGGCGGACATGCGCGGCGCGGCGCGGGGGCCGTCAGGGATGTTGATGACGTCCACGCCGGCTTGGCGACAGCGGGCGGCTTTCTCCAAAATGCGGGATGTGTCGCAGCCACGGGGCGGTGCGATTTCGATGGTGGTGATCCATTCCCCTTTCGCCAGTTTGGCGCCCAGGCGGGAGCGTTCCGCCAGCGGCGTCTCCGGCACGGCCACCGTCGCCGTGGTGACGGTTCGGGGGGCGGTGATCAGATGGCCGCTCATGGGCTTGAGGGAGCGGGCCATGTCGGCGATGTGCTCCGGCGTGGTGCCGCAGCAGCCGCCGATGCCCCGCGCCCCCAGATTCGCATAGCGGAGGGCATATGTCGTAAAGTATTCGGGTGAGCAGAGATAGAGCTGGCGGAAATCCATGTGCTTCGGCTGTCCCGAATTTGGCTGGATGACCAGCGGCAGGGTGGTGAAGCTGCGGGCAGCCTCCAATGCGGAGAGCATGGCGTCGGGCCCTAGACCGCAGTTGAAGCCGATGGCCGCGGGCCGCGGGCCGCCTTCGGAGAGGGAGGCGAGGCAATGGGCCAGCACGCCGTCCTTGACGTCGTCCGGATTCAGGGCCCTGGACAGGATGAAAGGCGTGTCGAGGGGCAGGGCGGCCATGACCTGCCGCGCCTCTTGGGCGTATTCCACGGTGGGCAGGGTCTCGAAGAGCAGGAAGTCCGCGCCGCCCTCCAGCAGCGCTGTGGCCTGTTGAGTCCAGGCTGCCAGCCGCTCCGCCTTCGTGGTGTCCTTCGTGGGCGCGGGGCCGATGGAGCCCGCGATGTGGATGGGGCGCGTGGGGGCGGCCTCCTCAATGGCCTTGCGTGCCGCCGCCACCGCCGCGCGGTTGATGGCGTCCGCTCGCCCTTCCATGCCGAACTTCTTCAGCGAGAGGGAGTTGGCGCCAAAACTGTTGGTGGTCAGCACGTCCGCCCCCGCCTTCAGATAGTCCAGATGGATGGCGGTGACCAATGTCGGCTCCGAACAGCAAAGCTCTTCAAAGCAACGATTTGTGAAAACGTGACGCCGATAGAGCTCGGTGCCCATGGCCCCGTCGAAGATGACGATATGCTCTGTAAACAGCTGCTGTAACTCTGCGTTGGTCATGATGACGGCTCCAAATGGTCCTCTCGAGGCCTCCCGTTGGCGGAGCGGCCTGCGGTGTTTGTCTTAAATCCTATTAATATAAGACTGATTTCCCAAAATGATATTGCAATGGGGCTGAATTTCGGGATGCCGCGGCGTTCCACTTTTCACTCTTCACTTTTCACTCTTCACTCTTCACTTTTCACTTTTCACTCTTCACTTTTCACTCTTCACTCTTCACTCTTCACTTTATGCCATTAGGCTGTTGCGCCTTCCAGGCGCATATTCATGGGGGCTTTTCACACCGCCAGCTGCGCGAACTCTGTTCGCTTGCAGGCGGTTATGCAAATTGCACCCTCCGGGTGCTTGCCGCTCCGCGGCATCCCCGTCCCACTGGTGAAATTTCCATTTTTGCAACTTTTCCGCGATTTTTGTTTTTGAGGGGCTTGATTTTTCAAAAATCGCCTTTTAAAGTATAGTCTGTTCCCTCTCGTGTTGGGAGGTGCAAGCCACTGATATTCAAGGATGAAAGGAGGTGCCATCTTCACAGGCCAAGAGTTTATGAGATGAGGTTTCAATGGGTGTATTGTTTTCACGGAACACAAGACTTGTCACACAAATGGAGATTCGATGATGATGAAAAACAAGTGCCTCAAAACAACTCTGTCTCTCATTGCCCTGTTTCTGTCTTTTGCATCCATGCAGGCGCGCGCCGTGACCTTCAAGGCAAAAATCGCCTCGTTTCCCGACAATGATCCCGCCGTCGAGCTTTTCACGTATGACATCAATTTCTGGCTTGAAGACATGGAGATTAATTCAGATGACCTTCCCGATGGTTATTATATTGTCTATGACAACACGGATTTCGACATCCAGTGGAGGGTCAACAATGACGTCTATGGAACGGGGTCGCTGGCCTTCATCTTCAGCGGCGCCAGCCGGGACTCGTCGCCAACCCTGACAAATGACATGCTGTCCAATATCCCCGAAGACGCCTTGGCGAACGTCCCCACCCAATACAAGCAGGTGGGAAGGCCACTGGGGAACAATGTCATCACCCAAATCGGACAGTACACCATCACGTTCTCCGGCGTGTTGCACTATCGTGTTGCCTGGTTCGATGGCATTGAGCATACGGGGCCGGAGCAGCAGGTGGCCCTCACCCCTCTGCCCGGTGGCTCGCTCAGCCGGAATTTCATCTATTTCAAGATGGAATTTGTCACCCCTGCGAAGGATGGGGATCCGGAGAACAATCCGCATGATTCCGGCGACGGGCAGAACGAGTTCACGTTCAGTGCTAATATACCGGGTGTTTTGACCATGCCTTTAAAGGTCAGTACAGACCCCTCGACGGCGGCGCAATATGTCACGGACCGGGTCACCTTCGAGGTGGCCTCCATCGGAACAGCCAATCCCGTCTACACGCCTGTCGGCGCATCCAATGGATGCCTTGTCTGCACCGCCACCGTGACGGGCATGCCGACGAACAATGCGGATTTCGGAAAGAGGGTCGCGTCGGTCAAATACAGGGGAACTGTCAACAAATCAACGTATTATGAGGTGTTCTTCTTAAAATTTGGTTTGAACCATCCCACTTGCAGCACATGCTCTGGATGTCCCAATTGGTTCTATTATTGGAAGAATGGAAACGTATGTGGAATCACTTCCAGCACCGTCTATTCGGGAGCAAGTTACTTTGGACAATGCAATCCTCCATCCGGAAATACAATATATCTAGGTTCATATGCATCACAAACAAATAATGGTCCTGAGTTATACACTAATGATGAGGGAGGTAGTATATACGTTACGGGAAATGGGAAAGGTATTCAGTGTGTGGCGGAAACCATAGTCCACGAAGTTAATCACATTGACCTTTACAGTCTACTAGGTTCAAACACGGATACAGATGGAGATGGCATTGCAGACACAAATGAATCATATTTGCAGTTGATTAATACTAAAGTCAATGACCCAGATACTTATAATATGGGAGGACGCTATGCAACTTATGGAGATAATGAGATTCGCTGTAGGAATAAGGAACTAGGTCCTGTCTCATGCAATCCGAATGCCGATTGGGCGAATCCGGGTTGCCAACACACAAACCAGTTTGGACCGACTCCTGTCTATTATCCGTTCCCCTTCTAGTCTGACATACTACACAAGGGCATGGGGTGTCTTGAATCTTGAGTCACCCCATGATGGTTTTCAATCAACAATGTATGCCAAAAGGAGCATGATATGTTCAAATTACTTTGGAAAACTCTTCTTGTTTTTGCCATCTGCCTGAGCGCGAGGGGGGCAGACGAGCCGTCCACCGATTTCATGGATTTCTTCTTTCGAAGCGCGGAGGCCAGTGGCGATGGTCTAGCTCTCATGCCCGCCCATGGGTTGGTCGAGTTGAATGGCGATATGGAGTCAGCAAAACCGGCACACGCAATTGAACAACCAATTAAACTATTGCCAGGAAATAGCTTGCGGCTTGTTGACAAACATGTCTCCGTTGTCTTCCGGGCCCTTCCGTGGAAGCAGCTCTCCCCCATGCGGACTGATTTTCTGGAAGCCAGAGGGGTGAAAGGCCCCGCCGCCTATTGGGTCTATCATGTGCATCGTCCTCCAACCAGACCTGCAGAATATGGCCGCTTCACGTTGGTGCCCTGCAGACCGGAGAACGTCCCCGAAGACCTGAAACCCTGTTTCCATGACAATTACCTTCTGATTTCGGATGAACGCATCCTCCAGAGCCTCCACAACGCCATGGACAAGGCGTTGGACGAGAAGCAAGAGGAGACTTTGGTGGCCATGCTAGAGAGGCTGGACGGCGAAAGCGAAGTCCGTTTCATCAATGGTGCAGGCCCCATCGGACGGGACGGCCTGCAGCTGGAGGTCTTGGATCGGCTTTCCTCTTTGACGGGGGATTTGTGCATCAAGACGGAGCAGGCCGCATCTCATCCTGTTTGGACAAAATGGCTCGCTGTTCAGCCGACGGATTTCGATTCTATTCTTGGCATGCTGAATTCGGAACAACCCGCCGTCCGCTACTGCGCTCTGCTGAAGGCTAGAAATAATCCGGATTTTGTTGCAATGCTTATTAAACAAGGGAAGGAGATGCTCAATAATCCAATAACTAAAAAACTGATTGACACAATGACCAGTGATCCTTATGTGCCCCTGAAACAAGGTGAATTTATTGAGCCTATAGCATTAAAGGCCTCTGGCATTGTGTTCAAACTTGGTTTTCGGTTCAAGCTTTATGATGACGGATACATTGAAAGGGGATTCATTTATCTTGCACGGGTCTACGCCGCCATGGACAACGACACGCGGCATGAAGTCATCGAAAGCATGCGGACTTTTGGAGAAAATTCAAAGGAAAGAAAAATATTGCAGGGCCTGCAAAAGGGAGTGTTCTTTTCTGGCTTCCCAATTCCTGAAGATGTGGCGCCGACCATCAAGCTGTTCGGTCAGTTTCTTGGCGTGAAGAAGGATGAGCCATAACTTGATCAGTTCGAAAATCGCCTGTGTCATGGGGACGAGAGGTAACGTGAGACGGGACGCGTCTCGCCGTGGATTTCTGAAGCAGCAATGCAGTTCCCGCGTCAGTCCCGAAGGGACGGAGGAACACAGCCGGGGGTAAGCGTGGCGCCGTAGGCGCAAGCGCAACCCCCGGTGGGCAAGTAGGTTATGATATCAAGCCCTGAAGGGGCGGCAGAAACGCCCTTTGGGTCAATCCGAAAATGCATAGCGTTCATCATAGGGTATTCCATATGCCGACAGCAACGTCTTGTATTCCTCAATGAAGGTACGGGCCTTATGATGCTCAGCCTGATTCATTATATAATTTGCTGTTCTCTCTAATATTGAAGGACTTACGGAAAATGCCCCATAACCGCTCTGCCAACTGAAACATTCATAATAGTCATCTAGTGTCTTTATCCATCTGCAGCTTTCCGTTTTGACGATCCTGACCATGTCAGAAATGCTCATGTTGCTCGGCAACGAAGATAGAATATGAATGTGGTCAGGCATGCCTCCGATGGCAATTGGAATACTCCCTATATTTTTCAGTATTCCTCCTATATAGGAAAAGATGCGTGTCAAATCACTTGTGCGCATGGGTGCACTCGTTGATTTGACATGAAAGATGATATGCACATTTATTTTAACAAGAGAGCTTGCCATTCTGTTTTTTCCTTTGATTTGAAATGAGATGTCAAAAATTTATACTACTATTAAATAGCTATAATATAGCATATGACATTTCAAATTCCATTCAATATATTATGGCTAGCTGGATTTCTGCCGCCCCTTCGGGGCTTGAAATCATTTATGTCCACCTACCGGGGGTTGCGCTTGCCACTTCGTGGCGGCGCTTACCCCCGGCTGTGTTCCGCCGCCCCTTTGGGGCTGTTGCGCGAACTGCGACGCTGCATCGAGTCTTCCCGCATCTGAGACAAGAGACAAAAATGCGATTATTTTCAAATCGTGAGAAAATCGCGTAAAAAATCTCACAATTTTCTGTAAGAATCTCGCCATCAATGACTTCTTTCAAGCCATCTTCTCGCCACAGATTTCCGAAGCAATAATGCAGTTCCCGCGTCAGTCCCGAAGGGACGGAGGAACACAGCCGGGGGTAAGCGTGGCGCCGTAGGCGCAAGCGCAACCCCCGGTGGGCGAGTAGGTTATGATATCAAGCCCTGAAGGGGCGGCAGAAACAACTTCCTGCATTTGGGTAAGATTTCCGAAGCGATGATGCAGCCCCCGCTTTCCTCTTTTCACTCTTCACTTTTCTTTTTCCACCTCCTTCCCGCTGGAGGAATTACCATTTTTCAACTTTTCAGCGACTCTTATGGAGAACTGGCGGTTTGAAATTTATGGGAGACGGGCTATTGTTTTGACAGGTTTTCCATTTTGTCCACAATTCACCATTTGGAAGGAGTCTCCATGAAGAGAATGTTTTATCGACTGACCACGGGATGTCTGGGTTTGGCGTTGATGGCGATGCAGACGGGGTGCGGCTTCAAGGCCCCCGAACCCATCGAGCCGAAGGAGGGGACGGTCTTTCCCCTGATTCGCGACGACTGGAAGGAGCAGACGCAGGAACGGGCCAAACGGCCGCTGTTGGACTTTGACAAAATCGACTATGCGGACAACCAGGGCGTCCCGCTGCCCGTCCATGTCACCTGGAAGAACCCTGACAACGTGCGCGTTCAGGTCAATGTGGCCACCGACGCGGAGATGAAGAACGTGGTCGCCATCCTGCCGGCCCGCGAGGTCGCCGAAGGGGATGTGTACAACCTGCAGACGGGCCGCACCTACTACCTCCAGCTGCTGGCCATCAAGGACGGCGAGAAGCCCCGCTTCTCCAAAGTGCGCAGCTTCTCCACGCGGGCGGACGATCCCCGCCTGATTAAGATGCCGGACAACGTCCCCTGCAACATGCGTGACATCGGCGGACGCCCCCTGCCGGACGGGCGCCACATCCGCCAGGGCATGGCCTACCGCGGCTCCGAGATGAACGGCAACTTCACCATCACTCACGATGGCATCTCGTTCATGCTGTATGATTTGCACATTCGGACGGATTTGGACCTCCGCTATGAGTCGCAGGTCGCCAACTACGAGGACACGCCGCTGGTCAGCGGAGACAGCCGCGCCAAATGGGTCAAGATGGCCATCAACGCCTATCCGCCCACCACGTTCACGCCGCCGCAGAATGACCTGTTCCGCGACGCCATCAAGTTCTTTGCGAACAAAGGCAACTATCCCGTCTTCTTCCACTGCTCCGGAGGCGTGGACCGCACCGGCGAGATCACCTTCCTGCTCCAGATGCTGTTGGGACTGGACGAAGAGGACGCCTATCTCGAATACGAGATGAGCTCGTTGAGCTATTTCCCCCGCCCCCGCACCATCCAATACTTCCAAGACTGGCTGGCCGGCATCGCCAAATTCGCGGAGCCGACGGACTCCATGGCCGTCAAGGTGGAGAAGTATCTGAAGGCCATCGGCGTCACGGATGAGGACATCAAGAATATCCGCGAGATTCTCATTGAGTGACGCGAGCTAGTCTAGCTCTAGAGGCTCTAGAGCCCTAGAAGCTCTAGAAGCCCTCTAGTCTAGCTCTAGAGGCCCTAGAAGCTCTAGAGGCCCTAGAAAAATTTCTAATTCCTAATTCCTAATTTCTAATTCCTATGAAATCCCTTGCATTGACTTTTTTCTGTCTGGCCGGCGCGGTGGCGTTTGGCGGCGTCGACACCACCAATCGGGAGACCTACGAATGGGCCCACTATTGGTGGAATCATGCGGATGACGGAGTGCGGCCACGCGTGCTCATTGTGGGGGATTCCATCACGGAGGCGGCAAGCTCCCGTGTCTTTCGGCTGCTGGAGGATGTGGCGTTGGTGGACATGATGACCTCCTCCAAAAACGTGAAGGACCCCGCCTTGCGCAAAGAGATCGGCTACATGCTCGGCGAATATCCCTATGTGGTCATCCATTTCAATCATGGACTTCATGGCCTGCTCATCAAAGAAGAGGAATATGAAGGCTATCTTCGGTCGTATGTCACTGAGGTCAAACGACTTGCAGGAAATGCCAAGCTGATTTGGGGCAGCATCACGCCATTGCGGGGCACCCTGAAGCGGGAGGAGAACCAGTTGCTGAGCCGGCGGAACGCGGTGGCCAACAAGGTCATGGCGGAGATGGGCATTCCCGTAAATGACTTGTGGACGCTGATTTGGAACAGCGACAACGCGAACTCTCTCCGCAGCGGCGACAAAAACGACGACTACCATTACAACGACATCGGCAACGACATGATCGGCAGGGCCATGGCGGAGCGCATCCGCTCCCTGCTTCCTCCGCCCAAAAAGGACTAGCGGAGACGTTCCATGGACGCGCTGGAGATCATCGACGCCTTCTATCCGGAGGACACCCCGCTGCGGCGGCTGTTGCTGCGGCACAGCGAACAGGTTCGCGGCAAGGCGCTGGCGCTGATGGAGACGCCGGTGGTGGCGGCGATGGGGCTCAATTGGCAGCTGATTTCAGACGGTTGCCTGCTGCACGACATCGGCATCTTCCGCTGCCATGCGCCCTCCATCCTCTGCATGGGCACGGAGCCCTATCTGGCCCATGGCATCATCGGCGCCGCCCTTCTGCGGGACTATGGCCGCCGCCATGGACTGGATCTGGAGGACTGCGCACGGATTTGCGAACGGCACACCGGCGCGGGGCTTACGGCGCAAGATATTGCGGCAGAAGGACTTACAATTCCGATTGGCGACTATGTCCCCGAGACGGCGGAGGAACAGCTGGTCTGTCTCGCCGACAAGTTCTTCTCCAAGTCCAGTCCCGAGCGGGAGAAGTCTCTGGAGTCCATCCGTCGCTCAATGGCCCGCTTCGGCGATGGGCCTCGCAGCCGTCTCGAGCAGATGTGCCGCCGTTTCGGACTGATTGATGGCTGACTTCCTTTGCGGGGCCGCGAATTCTCTATACAATATATATGTAAAGAGTGGGACGCGGGACGCGGGACGAGGGACAGCCCAAAAGGCATTAGGAATTAGGAATTAGGAATTTAGTTAGCAGTTAGGAGTTAGGAATTTGCCTAGAGCTTCTAGAGCTTCTAGTGCTTCTAGAGCTTCTAGAGCTAAGGCCTACGGGGCATGTCGGCCTCCGATCCATCGCCAATTGTGAAAAAAACTGCCGCTGAACGTGTGCTGTGGACTTGCAAAAGGCGGATTTGGGCATACAATAGCAATATGGATTTGTCATGGGCATGGAAATGCCTGATTTCAACGTGAAGCCATAGGAGACAGAAGATGAAAGAATTGCATGTCGCGATTGTTGGCCTGGGTTGGGTGGCGGACGCCCATATCGCCGCGTACAACGCCGCATCGGGAGTCAAGGTGACGGCGGTCTGCAGCACGCACAATCCGTCGCCGGCGGAGCTGGAGGCAAAATACGGCCTGCCCCTGAAGGTCTACACCCGCTATGAGGAGATGCTGGCGGACAAGGACATCGACATCGTCTCCCTCTGCACTCCGAACTGGATGCATGCCGACCAGGCTGTCGCCGCCGCGAAGGCCGGCAAGCACATCTATCTGGAGAAGCCCATCGCGCTGAACTATGCGGACGCCGTGCGGATCCGCGACGCGGTGCGGGCGGCGGGCGTCAAGGTCTGCGTGGGCTTTGAATGCCGCTACAGCATGCAGTTCTCAATGTTGAACGACATCGTCTCCAAAGGTCTGCTGGGCGATATCCATTACGGCGAGGCGGACTACTATCACGGCATCGGCCCGTGGTACGGCCAGTTCAAATGGAGCCGCAAGAAGGATGGCGGCGGCAGCGCCCTGCTCAGCGGCGGCTGCCACGCGCTGGACGCCCTTCTGGGCCTCATGAAGGAGCCCGTGGAAGAGGTGTCCAGCTTCTCCACCCGCAGCAAGGCGGCCTGCTACAGCGGCTATGAATTCAACTCCAGCAGCGTCACCATTCTGAAGTTCGCCGGCGGCAAGGTGGGCAAGGTGGCCGCCATCATCGACAGCATCCAGCCCTATTATTTCCACTTCCAATTGGTGGGCTCCAAGGGAAGCATTTTGGACAACAAGCTCTACACGCAGGAGATCGCGGGACTTGTGCCCGGCAAATGGACCACGCTGTCCACGAGCACTTTGGACTCCGGCGACGTGTTGGACCATCCGTATCTTCCTCAGATGCAAGCATTTATAAATAGCATTGCCGACGGGAAAGACGAGCCGCTGACCAATTTGGAGCAGGGCTTCGCCAGCCACAAGGTGATTTTCGCGGCGGACTTGTCCGCGGAATTGGGGCGCCCCGTCAAGCTGTCGGAGCTGCAATAGAGGGCGACGGCCATGGAGTCCATTGTCCTCATCGACGCCTTTGCGCAGATTTACCGCCAGTTCTACGGAATCCGCGCGATGATGACCAATCCGCGTGGCGAGCCGGTCAATGCGCTCTATGGCATGGCGCGGCTGCTTTTGGCGTTGGAGGACCGGTTCCCCGGCGGCTACGGGGCGGTGGCCTACGACCACGGCAAACCCGTCCGCCGGGTGGCGCTGTGTCCGCAGTACAAGGCGCAGCGCCCGCCCATGCCGCCTGAGCTGCGGCAACAGCTGCCCGCCATTCGGGAGTGGTTCGACGCCTTCGGATGGCCATTGGTGGAGTTTGAGGACATGGAGGCGGATGACGCCATCGCCGCCATCACCACCCATCGCGAAGGCCATCCCGTCTACATTCTGACCCCTGACAAAGACATCGCGCAACTGGTCGGCGACGATGTCCATCTCCTTGCGCCCCAGAAGAATCAGGGGTGGGAGATTTTGGGGGCAGAGGAAGTTCGAGGCAAATTCGGCGTGGGTCCGTCGCAGCTGCGGGACTATTTGGCGCTGATGGGGGACAACTCGGACAACATTGAGGGCGTGGCCGGCATCGGCGCCAAACGCGCCGCCGACCTGTTGAACCGCCACGGGACCATGGAGGCGATTCTGGCGGCGGCGGAATCGGGCACCGACAAGGTTAGCCAGACCCTGCGAGGCTCCCATGAGCTCATTGCCCGCAACCAGAAGATGGTGGAACTGTTCACGGAACTGCCGTCGGATTGGAAGGGACTGGAGACCATTCGTCGCCGCGAGCCGGACTGGAAGCGGCTGACGGTGCTTGCGGAAGAGCAGAACTTCAAATCCATTCTGCCCGCGCTGGAAAAACATGCCAAATCCGAAACTTCCTCTGCTGCAATAGAATCGAAAAAAACGACGGATGCGTCCAAACCGGCGAAGAAACCCGCTGGCGGCTATCAGCAGCTGGAGCTGTTCTGACTGTTAGCAGTTAGCAATGTATCTATTCAGAACCTATCCACAAAGCAGGTTTCGTGACTGTAATTCAGCTCCGTTAGGGCTGTGAAATCAGAGGAAGCGCATTCACCCCCGGGTCTCGCTCTGCTTGACCCGGGGTTACGTTAATTAGGCCCCTTCAGGGTCTTACAAATAATTGGTAATTGTTTCTGCTGCTGTTATAGGGTTAAGACATATGCAAAATTTGGAAATTTTGGCGCCGGCTGGTGGCGTGGACGCCTTGGACGCGGCATTGGCGGCGGGAGCCAATGCCGTCTATTTTGGCCTGAAGCACCTGAACGCCCGCCGCGGGGCGCAAAATTTCCTTCCCGAAGAGTTGCCGTCCCTTGTGGAAAAGGTGTCCGCCGCGGGGGCGAAGGCCTATTTGACATTGAATATCTCCTTGACCCAACGAGAGTTAGGACTTGCCATAAGAACCCTTGCCATGGCGGAGCAGGCTGGCGTGGACGCTGTGTTGGTGCGAGATCCGGCCCTGTTGGCGGTGCGGCGATTCTTTCCCAAACTGGCCTTTCATTTCAGCACGCAGGCGGGCGTCAGCAGTTCTGCAGGCGTGAAGGCGGCGAAGGCGTTGGGTGTGGAGCGAGTTGTTCTGGCGCGGGAGCTGACGGAAGCGGAGATTGCGGCGGCATCGGCCTATGATGTTGAGACGGAAGTATTTGCGCAAGGAGCGCTGTGCTTCAGCTGCTCTGGATTCTGTCTCATGTCCAGTTGGGTCGGCGGCCGCAGCGGCAACCGCGGGATGTGCGCCAGCCCCTGCCGCGTGCCGTGGCGGGCGGACGGCGGCGCGTGGCAGCCCGCCATGTCCATGCATGATTTGTGTCTCGTGGACCATTTGCAGACGCTGAAGCGGCTGGGGGTCACGTCGCTGAAAATCGAAGGGCGGCTGAAATCGGCGGACTGGGTTCGCCGCGCGGTGACGCTCTATCGCCACACCATCGATGGAATGGAGGCGGATTGGCGCACGCAGGCGGAGACTCTTGGAACCTACACAGGACGACAGCTCACGGACGGCTATTTCGTCGGCGACCGCCATGCCCTCACGGGAGAATCCGGTCGCGTGGCAAGTTCCTGCGGGATGGAACCTGTTGAGTCAGAGGAAGATGCAAACCCCGCTGAATCAGACGGCACAACGGCGGCGGCGGCCGTCTTCCAAATCCGTCAAGACGAAAAAGGCGGCACCTTGTGGAGCCTGCGGCAGGGCGGTGCCCTGTGGGAGAGCCGGATTCCCGTGCAGCGGGTGGCCAACGCGAGGCGGGCGGTGACCGTCGGCGAGGTGGCGGCGCGGCTGCAGGGCAGTCTGCCAGCTGGAAGAGAGAGTCGCGTGGCGTTTGCGGACGACGGGCTGGAGAAGCTGCTGCTGCCTCGTAGCATCGGCAATCGGCTGGAGGACGAGCTCAAGAGCTGGCTACGGCTGCAGTCGAAGGCGTCCGATGGGCGGGTTCGGGGCCTTTCCGTTCCTGAAGGCGCCCTGAAGAGCATCGCCATGGAACCCTGTCGGCTGGCGGCGAACAGCCGCACGTTGGGCATGACGGCGGACTGGCGGCGTTGCGGCGTGGAGGATTTGGCCGCGTTGACGGCGGCGTCTGCGGCGTCCCTCTTGGTGGAATGCGCTCCCGTCAGCGAGGCGGAGGCGGCGGCCCAACTGGAGCAATTGACGGCTCATCGCAGCCGGATTGCGGCCCTTTGTCTCCCGTCTGTGATTTATGAGTCACAACTACCTTATATTAAACAACTTATGACTTTTGGAGTGGTTGTGGAGGTCAATTCATGGGATGGATGGCAGCTGGCGCGGGATGCGGGCGTCCGTCTCATGGCCGGCCCTCATTTCTCCATCATCAACGCGCGGGCGGCGGCCTTTTTGGGGGAATTGGGCTGTGAATGCGTCACCGTCTCTCCCGAAATCGACCGCGAGCAGCTGGAGGACTTGTGCGCCGTGGCGACGGTGCCGCTGGCCCTGCAGGTCTACGGGCGGCTGCCACTGATGGTCACCCGCGCCGAGCTTCCCGACGGCTTCCGCCCCGAAGGCCATCCCCTTCTGGAGGACAAGCGGGGCACGGCGGTGCGGCCATCCCGCGAAGGGGGACTCACTGTGCTTCGAAGCCATATTCCATTGGACTGGAGAAACTTGCGTAATCCAAAGGTGCGCGTGGCACATTTGGTCACGGACGGACGCGGAGGCGCTGCTTCCGCCGGCAGCCTCTTCAATTATGACCGCCGTCTGCGATGAAGTCTGTTGACACTCTATTATAATATGGTATATTATTTCATGTTTTGTACGCTGTTGTCTGTTTTTGGTGTTTTTGTTCCAGCTGATTAGGAGAAGAAAATGGATCATCCTGTCTACAATTTCAATGCCGGTCCCGCCGTTCTGCCCAAGCCTGTGATGCTGAAGGCGCAGGAGGAGTTCGTGAATTACCGTGGTTGCGGATACGGCATCATTGAGGAGAGCCATCGTGCGGCGAATTTCGATGAGGTCATCCAGGCCGCCGAGGCGAATCTGCGCAAGCTGATGGGCATCAGCGACGACTATGAGGTCCTGTTCCTCCAGGGCGGCGCCAGCCTGCAGTTCGCCATGATTCCCATGAACCTGATGATCCCCGGCAAGAAGATTGCCGTCTGCGACACGGGCGAATGGTCCCACAAGGCCATGAAGGAAATGAAGATTTTGGGCGCCGACGTGGATCTGGTCTTCGACGGCTCCGCCAACAAGTTCAGCGCCATCGGCGATGTGAAGAGCTGGAAGTTCGATCAGGACGCCGCCTACGCCTACATCTGCGCCAACAACACCATCTACGGCACCGAATACCATGAGTATCCCGACACCGGCAATGTGCCGCTGGTGGCGGACATGTCCAGCGACATCATGTCCCATGTCATTGATGTCAATCGCTTTGGACTAATTTTCGCAGGTGCGCAGAAGAACATGGGCCCCGCAGGCGTGGCGTTGGTCGTCATCCGCAAGGACCTTCCGGCCCGCTGCCCGGAGACCGTGCCCACCATGCTGCGCTACAGCACCCACATCAAGTCCAAGTCCCTCTTCAACACCCCGTCCACCTTCGGCATCTACATGATTCGGTTGGTGACGGACTGGATGCTGGAGCAGGGCGGCGTCCCCGCCATCCAGAAGAAGAACGAGGCGAAGGCCGCCAAGCTGTATGCCGCCATCGACAACAGCCCCATGTTCCGCGGCACCTGCTGCAAGTGCAGCCGCTCCAACATGAACGTCTGCTTCCGCATCGGCGAGGGCAATGAGGAGCTGGAGAAGAAGTTCGTGGCGGAGGCCAAGGCGGCGGGGCTCATCGGCCTGAAGGGCCATCGCGCCGTCGGCGGCCTGCGTGCCAGCATCTACAACGCCATGCCGGAAGAGGGCGTGGACACCTTGATCGCGTTCATGGACGATTTCGCCGCCAAGAACGCCTGATTCCATATACAATGGAGAGGCCGTAAGGTCTCTTCCATGACGCCGAACGCCGATATGCCCCTCCATGGGGCCTTTGGCTTGGCCGGCCGCCTTCGGGACTCTTTCCGCGGGCGGCTGAATGCTTCATGGCCTGTTGTCGGCGGCCGTTTCTGTCGATGACAGGGGGCTCGTCGGCGGCCGACGGCGGAAAAAAAGAGGCGATTTTCCCTCAAAAATGGCCTCTTTTGCGATTTTTTAGAAAAAAACTCGTTTTTCGCTGTTGCATTTCTCAATGGAGACGATATTTTAGGAATGTGCAGTTTGGGTTGCTTTGCATTATGTGAAGTGGTCGTAGTCATAAAACAAAAGGAAAGGAAAGCATCATGAAGATCTGGAAAGCAATGGTTCTTGGTACGTTGGTCGCCTTTACAGGGGCGATGGCTCAGGACATCGAGGTTGAGGAAGAGAGCAACATGCCCTCCTTCGCCCTGTCCCTCAAGTATGCCTCCCGCTACATGTCCAAGGCGAAGGTGTTCGACACCCGCAGCGTCATGCAGGGCGACTTCAGCGCCACGTGGTACGGCTTCACCGCCGGCATCTGGGGCAACTACGACTTCACGGACGACGGGTCCCTCGGCCGCTGGAGCGACAACCAGGTGGAAGAGTGGGATTACTACCTGAACTATGAATACACCATCGAAGACGTGCCCGGCCTCGACGACGGCATCACCTTGGGCTTCGGCTGGATTTACTATGACTATCGCCACACCGGCCACCGCATGGGCAAATCCCTCCGCCGCGGCTGGGGCTGGACGGACGACAATGAAATCAACGCCTCCGTCTCCTTCGGCTGCCTGCTGAGCCCTACCTTCACGGTGAACCATGAGTATGAGAAGGACTGGACCTGGTGCAGCTTTGGCGGCAGTTACGAGTATGCCATCAACGAGAACCTGACCTGGAAACTGGGTGGCACCTTCTATTGGGGCAGCACCAAGTACATCGGCTACATGGACATGGCCGGCGACAAACCCGCCCGCAAGAACGCTTTGTTCTCCTTCGTGGCAGACACCAGCCTGGACTATGCGATCAACAAGAACTTCAGCGTCGGCCCCTTCATGCAGGGCGGCTGGATTCTGGATCACGACTACCGCGAGGCGGTTCTCCGTTCTGACAATGGCAGCTTCAGCACCTTTAACTTCGTCTGGGGCTTTGGAGCCAACGTGAACTTCTAAATCAAACGGCATTGTCGCCGCATTCGTGAACGTCAGGCTGCTGTGGGATATCCCCTCCCATGGCAGCCTTGTCGTTTTAAGTAGTCGATTATGAGTGACTTAAGTTGAAATTTACGTTTCCTGAAAGGATTGCACTTGTCGTTTTCTGCCGCCCCTTCAGGGCTTGAACAATCGTAACAATCTGCCATACCCGGGGTTACGCTTGCCGCTTCGCGGCCACGCTTACCCCGGGCTGTGCTCCGCCGCCCCTTTCGGGGCTGACGCGCGAACTGCAATGTCGTTTCAAAAAAATCATACTCTACCCTAATGTGGTAAAATTTCTAATTTCTAATTCCTAATTCTCAGTGGCTTATGCCGCGTCCAAAAACTGCAGATTGGCGCAAACGGTTTGACACATGGGCTTCCCGCACCCATGTGACGCTTCCCTGTTGCCGTTTCGCTCTGCATGATCAGGCATTGGTTCCGGCGGCTTTGGCCGCCATCTCCAAAACCTGCACGGACCGTTTGCTGGTTCTGGTGCCGGACAGCGCCAGCGCGGAGGCCCTCGGTGGCCAGCTGGAGACTCTGTTGGCGCTGTTGGGGGACATCCGCCCCGTCATCTCCCTGCCGGAAATCAACGCGGGACGGCGACAGTGGATTCCCGAAAACGAGGCGGGCCGCTGCGCCGCATTGGAATGCGCATTGGACGGCAAGCCCGCTGTGTTCCTCAGCACCCCCATGGCGCTGATGTCCCGCACCGTGGCTCCGAATCTGTTCCAGAAGCGCACCTTCACCTTGCGCAAAGGGGACACCATGCCTCCTGAGGAGCTGGCCAAACGGCTGGTCGAGCTGGACTATGACAACGAATTCGAGGTCCAGACCCCCGGCGAGTTCGCCCGCCGAGGCGGCATCATGGACATCTATTCCCCCCTGTACGACGCCCCTGTCCGGCTGGAGTTCTGGGGGGACGAAATTGACTCCATGCGCTATTTTCTTCCGGACACTCAACGCTCCTTCAAAGAGCTGGCTGAAATACGCGTGGTGCCCCGCGGCATGGCCGTTCTGGCGGCGGAGGAAGGAGAAAGCACGGAGCTGGCGGCCTATTTTCCTGAGCCGCTTCCCGTGGTCATTTGTTCAGAGGATCTTCTGGAGGAGCATTTACATCAATTTGCATATGAGGATGTTATAGAAAAATGGGAAGCCTTTTGCGAGGGCCGCAGCTCCGTCATCCGATTGATCACGGCGCCGGGGGAGGATTCGTCGGCCAAGGCGTCGGCGGGGCCGTTGTTGAGTTTGGACGCCGTCAGCTTGGGCACGGAGCTGGCGGTTCTGCTGCCGGAGATGGGGGAGGGGGCGGCCCTATGGCATTGGCAGCAACTGCGGGATAGCCTATTGCGTTGGCATAAAAGCGGTTATGCCCTTGTCGCCTGCTGTGCGGGGCAGGGGGAAGTGGACCGCTTCACGGAAATCCTGAAAGAGGATCCGCTGACCAACACCCTTCCCATCGCCGTGGAGAAGCAGGATTTGGCCTGCGGCCTTCTCCTTCCGGAAGCTCGTCTGGTCATGCTCAGCGACCGCGAAATCTTTGGCCGCAAGTCTAAGTTGCGTCGTGCCAAGAACATAAAATACCGCCACGACAGCGCGGTCCGCGGTGGTCTGGAGATGGAGGAGGGCGCATGGGCGGTGCATGTCACCCATGGAATCTGCATTTACCATGGCATCCAGACTTTGGAGACGGGTGGGGAGATTCAGGAAGTCATCAAGCTGGAGTTTGCGGATGAGTCATATTTGTATGTTCCTCTGGCGCAAGCACATCTGATAAGCCGTTACATGGGGGCGGGCAAACATGCCCCGACTTTGAGCCGTCTGGGGGGCAACGCATGGAAGAACACGAAGCTGCAGGCGGCGAACGCGGCGTGGGACTATGCGGCGGAGCTGCTGCGGGTGGAGGCCATGCGGCAGAACGCCGGCGGCATCGCCTTCAAGCCCATCGTGGAATGGGAGCGCTCCTTCGCGGGGGCCTTCCCCTATCAGGAGACGGGAGACCAGACGGAGGCCATCCAGACCGTGCTTGCGGACATGGAAAATACGCGCCCCATGGACCGATTGCTCTGCGGTGACGTGGGTTACGGCAAGACGGAGGTGGCCATGCGAGCGGCCTTCCGCGCCGTCCTCAACGGAAAACAGGTGGCGGTTCTCGTGCCCACCACCATCCTTGCACAACAGCATTACACCAGTTTCACGGAACGCATGGCGGAGTATCCTGTCCGCATTGACATGCTTTCCCGCTTCAAGAGCAAAGGGGAGCAGAAGGAGATTTTGGACCGGACGGCGGCCGGAGAAGTGGACATCCTGATCGGAACCCATCGGCTGCTGCAGGAGGACGTCCGTTTCGCGGCCTTGGGGCTGCTGATCATCGATGAAGAGCAGCGCTTTGGCGTCAAGGACAAGCAGCGTTTCAAGGCGATGCGGGCCAATCTGGACATTTTGACGATGACCGCCACGCCCATCCCGCGCACCCTCTATTTCAGCCTCTCCGGCCTGCGTAATCTGAGCACCATCATGACGGCGCCGACGGACCGGCTGCCGGTGACCACCATCGTCGCCAACTATGACAAGGAGCTGATTCGGCATGCCATTCGCAGCGAACTGGAGCGGAAAGGACAGGTTTTCTTCCTCTACAACCGGGTCCAGACCATTGAGCGGATGCAGGAGATTGTGCAGGAGCTGGTGCCGGACGCACGCTGCGAAATCGCCCACGGCCAGATGAGCCCCGCGCGGCTGGAAAGCATCATGCTGCGCTTTTTGCAGCAGAAGATCGATGTTCTGGTCTGCACAACCATCATTGAAAGCGGCGTGGACATTCCCAACGTCAACACCATCATCATCGACCGCGCGGACCGCTTTGGCTTGTCGGAGCTGTATCAGCTGCGGGGGCGGGTGGGCCGCCATCACCGCCAGGCCTATGCCTACATGCTGCTGCCGCCCATGGGAAACCTCCCTGCCAACGCGCGAGAGCGGATGGCGGCCATCCGCCGCTACACCCACTTGGGGGCAGGCTTCAAACTGGCTATGCGAGACTTGGAGATTCGGGGCGCCGGCAACATTTTGGGCATGGAACAGAGCGGCCACATTGCGGCGGTGGGTTTCGAGCTGTACTGCCAACTGCTGAAGGACGCTGTGGCGGGACTCGCAAAGCAAAACAGCGGCCCCCTGCGGAAGCCCGAGGTGGAATTGGATTTGGACACCGTCGTCTACGCCGTCCAGGCCCGTCCGGGACGTACCGCGTTGGGCATTCCCGCGTGCTATGTGGAGGATGAGGCGGCGCGGGTGGACTTCTACAAACGGCTGAACACCGCCCGCTCTTTGGCGGAGGCAGATTCCTTCGTGGCGGAGTTTGCCGACCGATTTGGTCCATTACCTACTGCAACGCAAGCACTTATAGAATACGCAAAGGTGCGGATTCTGGCCTCGAAGGCCCAGGTGCCGCGAATTTGTGTCCGCGAAAGGCGTCTGCTGATCGAGACATCCCATGGGCTGTATCGTGACATGCGCAACCAGATTCCCATGCTGTCCAGCAACGACGGTGTGGAGCAGATGAAGGAGATACAGCGGAAACTATTGACAATTAGGAATTAGAAATTAGGAATTAGGAATTAGGAATTAGGAATGAGGAATTAGGAATGAGGAATTTTGTTAGCAGTTTTTCTAGTGCTTCTAGTGCTTCTAGAGCTTCTAGAGCTTCTAGGCTGGCTAGCCAGCTAGTGATTTTTCAAAACAACAGGGAGTTAGCATGAACACGCAATTGCAGGAGGATTTCATTCAGCGGCTGAAGGAGATGCGGAGCCGTCGCCGCCGTCTTTTGGACGGACTGAAGACTCAAGAGGACGCGGTGGCCTATCAGCAGACGCTGCGGGCGGCCATTGACCGCGCTTTCGGCCCGTGGCCGGAACGGACGCCGTTGGAGCCGATGGTGGTCGGAACCCTGTCCTGCAACGGCTACACGGTGGAGAAGGTGCTGTTCAGCAGCCGGCCGGGCTTCCGCGTCAGTGCCAATCTGTATTTGCCGCAGGCGGGAGCGCGGCCACTGCCCGCCGTTTTGGGGCTTTGCGGCCATTCCGCCGCCGGCAAGGGCGACGAGACCTATCAGAAATTCGCTTTACGGTTGGTTGCCAACGGTTTCGCCGTGCTGATGGTGGATCCGATTCATCAGGGGGAACGGAACCAATACACCGCATTGGAGGACTGCCCCCTGAAGAACAGTCTCTGCGGCGGCCACAATGTCATGGCCAAGCAGCTGGAGCTGTTGGGAGAATTCTTTGGCGCATGGCGGGTGTGGGACGCCCGCCGAGGGCTGGACTATCTGCTGTCCCGTCCCGAAATCGACGCTTCGCGAGTCGGCGTCACGGGCAATTCGGGCGGCGGCACCCTGACGGAATGGACGTGGGCGAACGACGATCGCCTAACCATGGCCGCTCCCAGCTGCCACGTCACCAGCTTCCTCACCAATCTGGAGAACGAACTGCCCACGGACGCGGAGCAGTGTCCGCCGGGCGTCATCGGCGCTGGTTTGGAAATGGTTGATCTCATGATGGTTAGGGCACCGAAGCCAGTTCTGCTCCTTGGCCAAACCTATGACTTCTTCGAGCGGCGGGGGCTTCAGGAGGCCTATGCGGACCTGCGGCGCTTCTACGCTCTTTTCAACGCGGAGGACCAGGTGGAATGCTTCATCGGTCCCACAGTCCATGGATTCTCTTCCCACAATCAAGAGGCCATGTGCCGCTTCTTCCATCGGCAAGCTGCTCTGCCAGAGGCATATCGGCCACTCGAGCCGCAGCCCAACGCGGCCTCCGACCTGGCCTGCTGCCCCGAAGGCGGCGTGGCCGCCGTGGGCTCCGCGCCCATCTATGCGCTGATTCGCGAAAAGGCGGAAGTCCTTGCCCGTGAACGCCGTCCACCCTCATCGCTGGAGGCGTGGCGCATGACCATCGGCCAGCTGCTGCATCTGCCGTCGCGGACGGACATCCCCCACCACCGCTGCACCCAGCCGCGGCGCTTTGGCGATGTCATGTGGGGCCGCTATCTGGTGGAGACGGAACGCGCCCTCAAGACCGTCCTCTTCAAACGGCTGAGCACCGCTCCCGACCATGGCCACATTTTGGATGTGGAGCCCGAATGCTTTTTGCATGTGCCCCATCTGGACAGCCGCCTCGAAATGGACTCCGATTTCGTCAAATCCCTTAACGCCAACGGTGACTGCTATCTGACGGACCTGCGGGGACTGGGGGAGAACACCTTTGACCCCGCCGAAACCCGCTCTGTTCAGCTGTATGGCATGGACTACATGATGCACAGTTTCGCTATCATGTTCGGGGATAGTCTGTTAGGTGGACGTGTCCAGGACCTGTTGCGGACGATGGACCTGCTTGCCGCCAACGGTGCCCGTCGGCTGCATGTGAGCGGAAAAGGGCAGGGAACCATCATCGCCGCCATGGCCGCCATCTTCCGCGATGACGTGGCGTCGCTGACGTTGATGGACGCCCCCGCCTCCTTCCATGAATGGGCGGCGTCTCCCGTCCATGACTGGCCCGCTTCCGCCACGCCCCGCGGCGTGCTGAAGGCCTTTGACCTTCCGGAGTTGTATCATATTCTTTCGCAAAGAGTTACGTTAAAAATTTGCAATTAGGCCATAGTCTGCGGTTCACGGATCAATGGGGGACAGGCGGGTGGCGGTTTGCAATTCCTCTATATAGATATATTGTATAGAAATTTATTATTTTGGGGTCTTTAGTAGAAAGCGGTTTTATCGATGTCCCTTCTTGATTGGCTGATTCTGATTATTCCCGTGGCGTTTGTGATGTTCATGGCCTACCATACGCGGAGCTATGTCCGCAGTGTGGCGGACTTTCTGGTGGCGGGGCGCATCTGCGGGCGCTATGTGATTTGCGTGGCGGACGTGGCGAACGCGTTGTCCATCATCGTGTTGGTGACGCAGATTGAGATGCAGTACAAGACGGGGTTCGCCATGAGCTTCTGGAACAAGCTGATCGGACCGTTGGGACTGCTGCTGTCGCTGACCGGTTTCTGCGTCTACCGCTTTCGGGAGACCCGCGCCATGTCGTTGGGACAGTTTCTGGAGATGCGCTACAACCGCTCCTTCCGCATTTTCGCGTCGGCATTGCGGTCGGTCTCCGAGATGTTCGCGAACATGATCATGCCGGCCATCGCCGCCCGCTTCTTCATCTACTTCTTGGATTTGCCCCACGAATTCATGCTGTTCGGCCATAGCATCCCCACGTTCATGGTGGTGGTCACCATCACGCTGTTTTTGGCCATCTCCATCATCTGCATGGGCGGCACGCTGGCGTTGGTCATCACGGACACCATCCAGGGCCTTTTCTGCTATCCCATGCTGGTCATCTTCACCGTCTTTGTGCTCTGCACCTTCTCGTGGTCAAAGGAAATCATTCCCGTGATGAGCGACCGGGTGGCCGGCGAGAGCTTCCTGAACCCCTATGACGTGGCGGAACTTCGTGATTTCAACTACTTTGCGTTGATTGTCATGTTGGTGTCCACCGTCATGCACCGCGCCAGCTGGATCGGAGCCGGCAACACGGGCGCGGCCAAGACCCCCCACGAACAGAAGATGGCCAGCATTTTGGGCACATGGCGCAACGGCTTCATGGGCATCTTCTTCGTGCTGATGGCCATCACGCTCATCACGCTGCTCAACCACCGCAACTTCGCGGAGAAGTCCTATGACATCCGCAACTACCTCTCCGGCCACATCTCCAAGCAGATGGTGAAGGACGATGCGGAGCGGGCACAGTTTGACGCCGCCATCGCCGCCATCCCGCCTGTGAGCCATGAAATTGGCGTGGACGAGCCGCTGTCTCAGGAAAAGAACCTGGACACCCCCTACTACGACACCGCCAAGGAGCAGTTCTACCGCATCAACCGAATCGGCGAGCTGACTCAGGAGGTGGAGACCCTGAAGGCCACGCGGCCGGAGGACACGGCCGCCATCGCCGAGGCGGAGGACACCCTGCGCAAGAAGACCGGCGAGGCCAACAAGAACACGCAGGAATACAGCACCCTCTTCCGTCAGCAGATGCTCGCCGTCTCCATGCGCAAGCTGCTGCCCAAAGGACTGACCGGCCTCTTCTGCCTCCTGATGGTCCTCATGATGGTCTCCACCGATGACAGCCGCATCTACAGCGCCGCCCTGACGATCAACCAAGACTGCATTCTCCCCTTCAAGAAGAACGGCTTCACGCCGAAACAGCACATTTGGGTCATCCGCCTGGTCACCTTCGGCGTGGGGGTCTGGTTCTTCATCGGCTCGCGAGCCATGGCGCAGCTGGACTACATCAAGCTGTATGGCGACATCATGTGCTCCATGTGGATGGGCGGCTGCGGCCCTGTCATGGTCTTCGGCCTCTATGGCCGCATCGGCACCACGTTGGGCGCCTACTTCTCCCTGGTCAGCGGCATGCTGCTTTCGTTGGGCGGCATGTTGGTGCAGCGGAATTGGGCGGATGTGGTCTATCCATGGCTGGACAAACAGGGCTGGATCCCCTCCCTAACCAACCTGCTGCCCAAGCTCTCCGGCCCCTTCGAGCCCTATATCCTGTGGCGGATGGATCCCCAGAAGTTCCCCATCAACTCCACGGAAATCTACTTCATCACCATGGTCGTCTCCCTGATCCTGTATTTCGTGGGATCCGGCCTGACCCATCTCATCTGGAAGCCCGGCCTCTTCAATCTGGACCGCATGCTGCACCGCGGCAAATACAATGACGAAGGCAAGCAGCTGGAGAAGTGGGACTGGTCGCTGAAGTCCATCTTCACCAAAATCATCGGCATCACGCCGGAGTACACAAAAGGCGACCGCGCCATCGCCTACTCCGTCTTCATCTACTCCTTCATCTGGGGCTTCATCATCAGCTTCGGCCTTGTGCTGACCCTCCATTATCTGAATTTGTGGCCGGACGACTGGTGGAAATACTACTTCTTCGTCGAATTCATTCTGGAACCCTGTCTGCTGGGCATTGTCTCCACCATCTGGTTCAGCATCGGCGGCTATGTGGACCTCAAGAACCTCTTCCGCGATCTGCGCAACCGCAAGATCAACAAGCTGGATGATGGCCGCGTGGAGCACGGCATGTCCATCGCCGATGGGCCGGAGGCCGAAGCGGCGGCTGTCACCACGGAAACCAAAGAGTGAAAGATTTTATTCCTTGAATGCATAAAAGTGAAAAGCCTTTGCCGACTTCCCGTCAAAAGAGTCGGCAGAGGTCCTCTTGAAATGCGGAAGCTGCCGCGGAAGAGCGAAGGGAAGCATCGTTGACATGGAGGACGGATTCAACATTCGATGTCCGTCTTGCGGGCGGGAGCTTGGGGCGGAAAGCCGTCATATTGGGAAGCGGGTTCGATGTGATGTCTGCGGACACGAGTTCACGGTGGAGAACCCCAATTTGGTGTCCTGTCCGGACTGCTATGCCAAAGTGTCCCGGCGGGCGACCACCTGTCCCCACTGCGGGGCGCCGCTGACACGCGCTTCTTCCGCCGCTCCCGCCGAGGCCGCTCCCGATGTGGAGGAGACGACGGTGTTCGTGCTGCATCCGTCTCCGTGGTTGTATGGATTCCAGATTTTAGGCGGCATCCTGCTGATTCCCCTTGTGATTGGCCTCTTCATTCTGCTGAAGATCTATATCGCCATTCATTTCACCGTCTACAAGGTAACCACGCGGCGCGTGGTGGTGCAGACTGGCTGGCTGAACCGAAATCAGGTGGAGATTTGGGTGAAGGACATGCGGGCGGTCAATCTGCGGCAGGATCTTTGGCAGCGCATCATCGGCATCGGCGACGTGGCCATCGGCACGGCGGCCACCGGCGGCACCGAAATCCAGATGCATGGCCTCCGAAATGCCCAGGCGGTCGTGGACAAAATCAACGCCCTGCGCCGATAGTCTATATGATGAATAAGGTATAGAGATTGCAATTGGTTTTACGGAACAAAGGGACATGGCCATGCCTCAACCGATTTTGACAGACTCCAGCGACTTCATCGAAATGCGGAATTTAGGCTGCGTCTACGTGGACAAGACAGCCTATTTTCATCGGCTGATCACAAGCCTCACCGCACGCCGATTCTTTCTCGCGCGGCCTCGTCGTTTTGGCAAGTCATTGATGATCAATACGTTAAAGGCAATATTCGAAGGGCGCCGCGAACTGTTTGACGGGTTGGCCATCTCCAAAACCGATTGGACATGGGAGACGTATCCTGTGCTGTATTTCAATTTCGGCTTCGCCGCCAGCTCGTCATCGGCCGCGCAATTCACGCAGAATTTTCCATTCACCGTGCGAAACGTGTTGGAGGAGGCAGGCGCGACGTATGACACAAACATTTCCCCCGCCGCCAATTTCGGCCGTGCCATCGACTACTTGGCCAAGGCCAACGATGGCAAGGGGGTTGTCATTCTCATCGATGAATACGACGATCCCGTGGCGCAGCTTTTGAACAGGCCCGACGAGGCGGAGAAGGTCCGCGGCGAACTGGCGGACTTCTATCGCCAGATGAAGGACCGTACAGGCAAAATCCGCTTTCTGATGATCACGGGCGTGTCCAAGTTCACGAAGATGTCGGTCTTCTCCGCCCTGTCCAACCTGCGCGACCTCTCCTTTATGGACCGTTACGCTACCATGCTCGGCTATACGGAGGAGGAACTGGACACGTATTTCGGTGAACATATGTGTCTCCACGCGAGGAAGATGGGACTTTCTGACGCTGACTACCGCGTCCAGCTCAAGCGATGGTTCAACGGCTACCGCTTCGGAAAGGAAAACGGCGACACCGTCTACAATCCCGTCTCCATCGGCGTGAACCTTGCGGATCAGGAGACCACCCTTAAGCCCTGCTGGTCCCAGACGGGCAAGGCGTCCATGCTGATGAACCTGATCAAGCGGGACGATTTCCTCTCCGTTGACATGGAAAAGGTACAGAATGTGTCCGAAGAGGACTTCGACGTGACGGACATCCGTGCACTTCGCGCCGTCCCCATGCTTTTCCAGACGGGCTATCTGACCATCGACCACTTCGATCCGCTCCTGCAGACCTACGACCTTCGCGTGCCGGACGAGGAGGTTCGCAAGGATCTAGCCACTCTGACGACGTCCGTCATCGCCAATCGCGGGACTGACTGGGTGTCCGCTTTAGGCAGGAAGCTGCTTGTGGCCAAATGGGATGAGTTCTTCGACGGGCTGAAGTCGCTTTACGCCTCGCTGCCCTATGGACCGAAGGAAGGCCGCGTGCAGGAATACTCCTACGAGCGGAACCTGCTGGTGCTGTTGAAGGCGCAGGCCATCCAATGCAGGACGGAGGACCGTCAGGCCAACGGACAGGCGGACGTCGTGGCGACCCATGCCTGCGGCGTCTTCATCTTCGAGCTGAAGGTGGATGAGTCCGCTGAGGCCGCCCTGAAGCAGGTCGCAGCCAAAGGCTACGACGCCCCCTACCACTCCAAGGGCCTGCCCATCTGGAGAATCGGCCTCAATTTCGACTCCTCAACCCATCATCTGCTTGACGCCAAGGCGGAGAAGCTTTGAAATTGGAATTTTCCTAACATATTGAATATAAGATGAATAGGTATTGAAATATCGTCAATGATTAAGAACCTATTATGAGGTTAACAAGTTGTTTCTTCCTGACCACGTGGGAACAGATCCTTTCTAAAAGCTCTGGAGGTTCAAGCAAATATAGGCATGATTTCATGGATCATTGACGTCTTGCGTTCGATTTGCAATTTACTTGAAAAAACGCATATGATGAATAAGGTATAGAGATTGCATTGGTTTTACGGAACAAAGGGACATGGCCATGCCTCAACCGATTTTGACAGACTCCAGCGACTTCATCAAAATGCGCAGAAAAGGCTGCGTCTATGTGGACAAAACCGCCTATCTGTACAATCTCATGACAGGAGCTGACGACTGTTTCTTTCTCGCGCGGCCACGTCGTTTTGGCAAGTCATTGATGATCAGTACGTTAAAGGCAATCTTCGAGGGGCGTCGCGAACTGTTCGACGGGTTGGCCATCTCCAAAACCGACTGGACATGGGAGGCGTACCCCGTGTTGTACTTCAATTTCGGCTTCGCCGCCAGCTCGTCATCGGCCGCGCAATTCACGCAGAATTTTCCATTCACCGTGCGAAACGTGTTGGAGGAGGCAGGCGCGATGTATGACAAAGACATTTCCCCTGCCGTCAATTTTGGCCGTGCCATCGACTACTTGTCCAAGGCCAACGTTGGCAAGGGGGTCGTCATTCTCATTGATGAATACGACGATCCCGTGGCGCAGCTTTTGAACAGGCCGGACGAGGCGGAGAAGGTCCGCAGCGAACTGGCGGACTTCTATCGCCAGATGAAGGACCGCACGGGCAGTATCCGCTTTCTGATGATCACGGGCGTGTCCAAGTTCACGAAGATGTCAGTCTTCTCCGCCCTGTCCAACCTGCGCGACCTCTCCTTTATGGACCGTTACGCTACCATGCTCGGCTATACGGAGGAGGAGCTGGACACCTACTTTGGCGAGCATATGTGTCTCCACGCGAGGAAGATGGGACTTTCTGACACTGACTACCGCGTCCAGCTCAAGCGATGGTTCAACGGCTACCGCTTCGGAAAGGAAAGCGGCGAAACCGTCTACAATCCCGTCTCCATCGGCGTGAACCTTGCGGATCAGGAGACCACCTTTAAGCCTTGCTGGTCCCAGACGGGCAAGGCGTCCATGCTGATGAACCTGATCAAGCGGGACGATTTCCTCTCCGTTGACATGGAAAAGGTCAAGAATGTGCGCGAACGGGACTTCGATGTGACGGACATCCGCGCCCTTCGCGCCGTCCCCATGCTTTTCCAGACGGGCTATCTGACCATCGATCACTTCAATCCGCTCCGGCAGAACTACGACCTTCGCGTGCCGGACGAGGAGGTGCGGCAGGATCTGGCCCTGCTGACGACGTCCGTCATCGCCAACCGCGGGACTGACTGGGTGTCGTCGTTAGGCGATATGCTGCTTGAGGCCCAATGGGATGAGTTCTTCGACGGGCTGAAGTCGCTTTACGCCTCGCTGCCCTATGGACCGAAGGAAGGCCGCGTGCAGGAATACTCCTACGAGCGGAATCTGCTGGTGCTGCTGAAGGCACAGGCCATCCAATGCAGGACGGAGGACCGTCAGGCCAACGGACAGGCGGATGTCGTGGCAACCCATGCCTGCGGCGTCTTCATCTTCGAGCTGAAGGTGGATGAGTCCGCCGAGGCCGCTCTGACGCAGGTTGCAGCCAAAGGCTACGACGCCCCCTACCGCTCCAAGGGCCTGCCCATTTGGAGAATCGGCCTCAATTTCGACTCCTCAACCCATCATCTGCTTGACGCCAAGGCGGAGAAACTTGCGTAGGTTGCGTAGGCGGTGGATGTGGCAAAGGGGCCGCCATCGTGATTCAGTCGTGTCTGACATCGCTTCCACGGCCACCTGCCGTCATCATCTTGTCAGGGAGCGACAACCGCCACGTTGACTTTGGCTTGTTTGGCTCATGAAAAAGGAATTCGCATGGTTCCGCTTTTCTGCAACATGAAAGATTCTCATAAAAAGAGTGAAAATGGTTTCCTCACGCCGCTTTTGCTTCTTTTGATGACGGGGCTTGTTTTGCTGGTTGTGTGTGTGGCCCTATATGTCAAAACGACCAAAGATGAGATTGCGGTCAAAGATGTGGTGGGCACTTTCGAGGTCACCACATCGGGCAATGAGGCGACGATAACGAAATATCATGGACGGATACGGGGAAGGAAACTGGTTATCCCATCGGAAATTGATGGTCGAACGGTCACGAAAATCGCAGATGAGGCATTTTACGACTGTCCATACCTGACACATGTCGTCATTCCCGACAGTGTCACGGAAATTGGGGAGAAGGCATTTTGCAATCCATCCCTGACTCATGTCGTCATTCCCGACAGTGTCACGGAGATTGGGTTTATGGCGTTTAGTTACAGTGACTTGAGCGATGTCACCATTCCAGACAGCGTTACGAAAATGGATTATGCCTTCTGGTCGTGCAAAGGATTAAGGCGTGTCACGATTCCACGTGGCATCAAATCCATGAGATCCACATTTTCTGCATGTGTAAATTTGACCAACGTCGATATCCCAAGGGGAGTTAAGGTTATTAGCGACAATGTGTTCTATGACTGCCAAGGCCTAACCCACATCATCATTCCGGACAGCGTCACGGTCATTGAAGCGGCTGCGTTCGAGCACTGCAAGAATCTGATTAGTGTCACGATACCTAATAGCGTCAAGAGAATAGGAGGCGGGGCATTTTTTTGCTGTAAAAGATTGACTGACATTATCATTCCCGACAGCATCACGGAAATCGAATCTTCCGTGTTTTCCCACTGTTACTGTTTGACCAATGTGACCATTCCCGACGGTGTCATAAGAATAGGGGACTATGCATTTGCCAACTGTACGAATTTGACCCATGTCACCATTCCCGCCAGTGTCATGGAAATAGGGGAAAAGGCATTTGAAGAATGTGATAGCCTAACCCATGTGTCCATCCCCAAAGGCGCTCGCATTGCGTCTGATTCCTTTCCCCCGACGTGTGAAGTGACAAGGTATTGACGGGGTTGAGCAAAGGCCTGAAATCTCTTCGCGGCCGATGCGCTATCTCCCTATAGTCCAGACAAATACCTCCCATGGGAGGGCGGCAGGAACATTCAGTCTGCCATCCTTGTAGCTTGCCCCTGTGTCTGCACGGGTAAACGCCCATGGCATCAAATGGCCTTCTGGCGGCCGGTTTGCAAATTGTGCCAGCTCGACATTCAACGGACGTTTTTCCATGCTGTCGTTCACAAGAATCACGACAGAGGCTTTTTCAGTGTCGAAAGACGCGAAGGAGACTTTGAAGGCGCTGTCGATTTTGCTGCTGTCCCGCAATGTCGGTTTCCATGGCTGTGGGACAAGGGTGAGGAAGGAGCGGATGTCTTGTATGACAGGTTCCAGCGTATCCTTTACAAACGCAAGTCCTTGCGGGCGTTCACGATGGCAATGCGCCTCCGAGAAGAACCAGATGCCGCGCACGGCGAAGCAGAGATCGGAGAAAAGCATGAATCGCATTTCGGTCAGGTTGGGATAGCGCAAATTCGCCAGCCGTTCAGGATCCTTTATGAGGGAGGAGAAGCAGGAAAAATCCGCCGCCTGCGCCACCGAGAAGAAAGGGGTGCCCTTGAAATTGTAACCCGTGGCCGCATTGCGCATGACGCGGCTATGGTCAATGATGTTTTCCTGCGGGAAGGGTTTTCCCCGCACGGGATAGTTGTCGATGGCCCAGATGTCAGAATAGCCGCGGCTGTTCCAGTATTCGGCCCGTTCGTTCATGACCAGTTCCGTCGGATGGCCGGTGATGCTTTTGACCAGATTATTGAGTTCACGGACCCGTGGAAGCTGTTTGGTCGACGGCTCGTCGAAAAGCTGCCAGATGCCGATGGCGGGATGGTCCTTGACAGAACGAATCTTTTCAGCCAGCTTCTGCTCCCAGTCTGGTCCGAGGTCCTTTTCATCGCGTGTATGTTCGAGTAGGTCCACCATCACCTTCATGTGATGCTTTTCCGCCAAATCCAGCATGGACGGCATTTGCGGATCATTCCATAAGTTATAGCTGTGCACATAGTTAATGCCCATTTGCTGCATCCAGGTAAACGTCTCTTCATCCCAATGGAAGACCCCGAACATGCCAATGACGAACGGATCCTTTTCCGCGTCAAAGCCTGCCGCCTTTGCATGCACGCCAAGCAGGCATAACGACAAAATGGCAAGCGTCAAATTCCTTCTGCAATTCATTTTCCTCTCCATGGCATGGAATGCCTATGAAATTGGCTTTAGAGATGGGGGCTGGAGGGTAACCGGTTCGCACAAAAATGGCTGTGATGGTTAACTCCTTCACAGCCAATGGGTTAGGATGATGAAACTTAGCCTATTCTTTGGCGGCGATGTTGATTTCCGCCCAGACGATGTTGAGTTTGGGGGTGTCGGACCAATATTGGATTTCGACATGGTTGTCGCCGTTTTTGAGGAGGTTGGAGGCCTTCCAGGCGCGGCGGGCTTTGACGGAGCCGTTCATGCCATCCTGCGGGATGTTGTCCGTCAGAGGTTCCGCTCTTTTGCCGTTGACGAAGACGACGATGCCTTCTCCAGGCTCTTCATCCAGTCCGAGAAGGACGACGGCGTTGCGGTCGGCTTCGGGAGCCAGGCCGATGTTGAAGCGCAGGGCGCCAATTCCCTTGACGCGGAGCGGCAGGACGGCGTTGCCGGCAAGGCCGGGGGGCACGATGTCCGAATAGGCGATGACATGGCGGCGCTTGCTGGCGGCGGCGGCCTCCAGGCTGGCGCAGTGCTCCGCCAGATATTTGACGGTTTCCGCGCCGTTGCCGGGGCGGTCCATGTGGTTGAATAAGTAGAATTTATCGGCCCCTTGATAGAAGAAGGAGCAGGCCTGTCCCACGGTGACGTCGATGAGGCCACCGACCAGCGGGGCGCCGGAATAGGGAGCGACAAGCGTTTCGATGCCGGGTGCCAGCAGGACGTTTTCAGGGAGCATGCTGCGCCACAGGGCCACGGGGAGCTGAGGGTCGGTGGTGGCCCAGAAGTTGCAGGGGATGAGCATGTCGATGAGGCCTTCCTTTGCCCAGCGGATGGGGTCGTAGCCGTTGACGAAGGCATATTCGGGGCGGGAGGGGACGCGGGCGGCGATGGCGATGGGATGGCCGAGGCGCTTCTCCGCCTGTCGGGCCAGTCTGCGGATTTCACGATGGATGTTGGTGAGGATTTCGCGGCCCTCATCCTCATAGCCGGGCTGGAACTGCCAACCGAAACGCATCCAGTCGATTTCAAGGCCGTCCATGTCGTTGATTTCCAACAGTTCCGCCACGAAATTGATGAGCTCTTGCTGGACTTCTGGGTGCTTGAAATCGAAGGCCCGGTCGCCCCAATTGCCGCCGCGCCATGTGATGCGCCAATATTCGGGGTGTTGGCGCCAGAAGTCGCTGTTCATGAAGCCATCGATTTCGTTGACACCATGTAAATCGTTGGTGCGGATGGAGATCCATCCCTTGCGGCCCAATTTGCGCGATTCGTCCACCCAAACCTGATAGGGGTTGATGCCGGCGTCCGCCAGCATTTTGGTGTGTTTGGCCCAATTGATCAAAGTGGGGGCGGTCAGCTCCTGCTTGCGGAAGAAGACCTTGCCGTCCTCTCGGAATTCCACGTCCTTCCAGACCGGCTCAAGGACTTTGGAGTCGAAGGAGGCCTGACGGGCGCAGCAGGTGTAGAACACGTCGGTGATGCCGCCGACGCAGTAATGCCGCGCCAGTTCCGAAAGGCCGGAGATGACTTCATCATCATTGCGGAACATATAGTAGTTGGAAGAGTCTTCGTTGAGGATGACGCCGCCGCGGGTCAACGGCGTGGCGGCGGCCTTTTCATGGCTGACGCAGCTGGACAGCAGAGCCAATCCGCAGAGTGACGTGAGAAGGCAGATTGATTTAAGATGCATGGCTTGTTCCTTTTCTATATATAATATGGTAGGATACACACGGTTTCCCCGCAACCTACAATGTTTCTTCGATAAATCACAATCTTGCTCTTATGCAGTATAACCTCCAACTGCCAATTTCCAACTGCTAACAAAATACCTAATTTCTAATTCCTAATTTCCAATTTCTAATTTCTAATTTTTAATTTCTAATTTCTAATTTCTAATTCCTAATTATTTAGAACTTGTCGGCGAGGGGAAATTCCACCAGCGGCAGCGTCGCATAGAGGCCGGGGCTCTCCAAATCCAGGTTCATGGGATGTTCGCCGTGCATGAGGTCATGGTCGGAGGGCGTCATGGGGATGTTCGCCTCTTGCAGGGCGCGGCGGACTCGGCTGGCCTGTGGCAGCGCCAGCTCAAGGGTTCCCGACGGGGCGGAGAGGCGGTGGAGGAACGCGAGCACGGCGGTGTCCGACAGTTGCGGTGCGGCGTTGCATTCCACGACGGCGCCGTCCATGAAAATGGCATAGATGTCGTCACCGAGGGCGTAGGTGTAGTCCGGATCCTTCATGAGACGGTCCCAGCCCAGATAGTCCTTGCCGTTGCCGCGGACGACCTTACCACAGAAATCCTCACCCTGTTCATAGAGCCGCCGAATCTGCAGCTTCTCCTCCTGCGTCAACTGTGCGCTATTCATAACCTGTTGATTATCAGTATGTTGCGTAAATTGTGCGAAAAATGGCCGCATGCCCGGATAATTAGACCAGCCCGCGCTTTCGTAGACGCGGTCCTTTCCTGTATAAAGAGGAAGGGCCTGATAGCCTTCCTGACGGGCCCATTCGGCGATGGACTTGCAGAGGTTTTTGGCGATGCCCCGCCCCCGATAGTCCGGATCCACGGCCACGGAGGCCAGGCCTCCCATCAGCGGAAAGCCGCCGCGGCCATCGGACATGCGATAGGGAATGACACCCACATGGCCGACGATTTGGCCGTCGATGATCGCCCCGTGGGAGATTTCGTTGTAGGGGTACTCGGTACAGGTGAGGGCGGTCTGCTCCCAATAGGCATGGAAGCTGCGGGCGAGCAGGGGAAGCACATGATTCTGTTCATCAGTGCTTAGGACACGGTATTCAATTTCTGACATCGTTTTTCTTCCGCTTCAAAGAAGGGCTGACGACTATTTTTTCGCGGGGGGCTGACGCCAGCTCTCTCCCGTGAGGACTTGGAAGCGCTGTTCCAAAATGAATTGGCGGTTGGTGGCTCGTTCCTCCACAAGTCGCCGGAGGTCACGGACTTCGGACTCCAGACGATTAAGGTCGAACAACTGCCGCGCCTGGGCCTCGTCAAAACTGTCCTGCAATAGCTTCTTCAGCTCTTCTCTAGCTGTATCTAGTTTATGGGTAAGGACTTCCGCCTTGTCAGCAGGGGCGGTGCGAATCTGTTCGGGCAGGAGTTGGATTTGCCTGGCCAGCTGCCGCGCGCGGCTCTCCGTGCGTTGCTGTTCCAGCAGCCGTTCGTATTCGGCGGGATTGTCCTTTTGCACGGCGCTGATGTGCTCATAGTGGTCCACCAGCAGGTTCAGATAGGCCAGCGCGGTCTCCGGCTCTTCGGCGCAGCGCCGTTTCCATTCTTCGAGAAGGTCGGGAGTGTTGTCCGCCAGAAAGGCCATGAAGGCCACGGAGTCCAATTCGGGCTTTGCCTCACGGACGCTTTGAAGGGATTCGCGTTGGACGAGAATGGCCGCTTTTTCCTGCACGGACGTGCCAACTGCCGCCGTCTCCGTGCCCGTCAGCAACGGGAGGAGGCCCAAAAAGGCGATGGCGATGGACAGAAGGCGTTGTTTCATGGATGCGAAGTGCGTAGGTTACGGGAATCGGGTCAGGTCATGGTCAATCTGTTCCAGAACGGCGGTTCGCCGCAAATCGACTTGGCTTCGGAGCTCCCGAATGGCTCGGTCCACGCTCTGGCCTGGCAGCAGTTCTGGCATGGCGCAGGCTTCCTGTGGCGTGTTGGCGCAGATGACGGCCTGCTCCAGCTCTCGGCTGCCGACGGGATGGACGGGAAGAAAATAGTTGCCGGCCTCCGTGGGCTCCGGCAGAGACTGATGGGCGATGTAGATTTTCTGCAGCTCCGAGGCGCTGGCCCATTTTTGGGGGATGAACTCGATGAGGACAAAGGCGCAGGCGGCCAATATGGCAAGCTTCCAGGTCACGCCCCATGCCACGGACAGAAAAGACGGCCGCTTGCGGGGCTGATACTGCTGCCTGGCCGTCTGCATGAGCATATCTATCTGCTTGCGGGGCAGATGCATACGGTCATTTGCCGCCTGCCGCCGCAGGGTCTCAAGGACAAAGAGCTCCGTCTGGCAGTTTTTACAGGTTCGGCTGTGCCGGATCCATGCGTATTCGGCGGCGCTGCCTTCTCCTTGGCGCATCGCCTCTTCGCGGAGTTTGTCACAGCTTTGGCTCATAGTTTCTCCACTGCTGGCGAAGCACCTCAATGGCCCGATGCATGCGCCACAGGGCCGTCCCTTGAGGAATGTCCAGAATGGTTGCTATGTCCTTGAAGGAGACGCCGCCGTCCACCCGCAGCTCCACGATTTCCCGCAATTCGGGGGGAAGCTCCTGAACCAGTTTGCGGATGACGCGGGCGTCGTTCTGGCTGGAGAGCGTCTGGAAGGGGCTGAGCTCATCCTTCGCCTCCGGCATGTCCACATCTTCGCCGCTGACCTCGAATTTGCGGCGACGCCGTTTGTCGATGGCCAGATTTCGGGTCACTCGAAAGAGCCAAGGGCCCAAATTGTCGTAGATGAGTACCGTCGGCGGCTTGGCAATCAACTTCAGGAACACCTCCTGACAGACATCTTTGGCCAAATCAATGGAATTGATGTAACGGGCCGCATAGGCGACCAGCCGCACCTCATAGCGGGAGAAAATCTCCTCGAAGGCGGCGGTGTCTCCTTCGCACATCCAGGTGACCAGCTGGCGGTCGGTGGCATCGGCATAGGATTTCTCCTGCCTTGCCTGCACGGCGGCGCTGTCGAGAATATGGTTGATTGCATCCATGAGATTCTCCTGCTATGGGATGAGTCTTGCCCCATGATTCCGGCGAGCCATGGGAGAAAACTTCTGCTTCCATATTGCAAAACGAATAAAGCCGGAATTTATTGGCGCGGACGGGAGGGCGGAGCGGTGTTTTTTCCGCCCTCCGCCGCATTGTGGACTAGATGTCCACCAGCCAGTTGAATTCGTCTTTCGCCTCGCCCCACTGGATGGCGGTATAGGCGTTGTAGATTTTCTGCAGGGTGGGGCCGCAGCCTTCGCGGGGGCCGACCTGGATGACCTGTTCGCCGCGGACAATCTCGTTCACGGGCGTGATGACCACCGCCGTGCCGCAGGCCGCGATTTCCGCAAAGTCCGCGATTTCGTCAAAGCGGACAGGGCGGACTTCGACGGGCATGCCCAGATGCTGTGCCACGGTGCGGAGGCCGTTGTTCGTGATGCTGGGGAGCACGGAAGTGGACTTGGGGGTCACATAGGCGCCCTTCTTGTCGATGGCGATGAAATTGGAGGTGCCGAATTCATCGATGTACTTGTGCTCCGCGCTGTCCAGATAGAGGTCCACGGGAAAGCCCTTGTCATGGGCGATCTTGTGGGGCAGCAGGCTGGCGCCGTAGTTGCCGCCCATCTTGACGGTGCCCGTGCCTTTGGGGGCCGCGCGGTCAAAGTCCTCCACGACGATGGCGCGGACGGGGGTCAGGCCGCCCTTGTAGTAGGCGCCCACCGGCGTCACCAGAATCAGGAAGGTGAATTCGTCGGCGGCGTTGACGCCGATCTGCGGCCCCGTGCCCACCAGCAGCGGGCGGACGTACAGGGAGGCGCCGGTGCCGTAGGGCGGCACAAAGTCCATATTCGCCTTCACCACGCGGCGAACGGCGTCCATGAACAGCTCCTCCGGAATTTCCGCCATGCAGGAGCGGCGGGCGCTGCTGTTCAGGCGGCGCGCGTTCTCATAGGGGCGGAAGGCGCGGACGACGCCGTCCTTGCAGCGGAAGACCTTCAGTCCCTCGAAGGCGTCCTGTCCGTAGTGGAGGGCCGTGGCGGCGATGTGAATCGGCATGTAAGGCTCTTCGTAGAGGTTGCCCTCGTCCCATTTTCCGTTTCGCCACACATAGCGGATGTGGCAATAGGTGTCGCGGTAGGCAAAACCCAAGTTCGCCCAATCCAACGGTTTGAACTCTGACTTCTTCATGTTTTATTCTTCTCCTCAAGGGCGCTGTCTTGGTAAAGGGTCATCGGGAGGCGCCGACGGATGACCGAAAATATGTTCAAAAGGTTAATGTATCTCTTCTTTTGGAAAATCAAATGGCAACGTCCCTTTTGATTTGAGAAAGATGGAATTTGCCAAAGTTTTCCTGCGTGACTTGCATAGTTTTTTTCTACATATTAAAGTAAAGGAGTTTTTTTGAAGAGTGAGAGGTGTCCTTTTTCCAAAACAACACAACGGAGTCAAAAAAATGAAGCGTAAACTTGCTGTTCAGCTGTATTCCCTGCGCAACGAAGCGGAGAAGCAGGGCATTGCCAACGTGCTCAAGACCGTGGCGCAGATCGGATTCAAAGGAGTGGAGTGCTGCGGCTTCCACGAACTGAAGACGGCCGCCGAATTCAAGAAGGTGTGCTCGGATCTGGGTCTGGAACTGGCCTCCTCCCATCGCCCGTGGTGCAACATCGACAACATCGACGAATCCATTGACATCGCCGGCGACATGGGCCTGAAGCGCATTGTCTGCGGCTACGGCCCCGATGACTTCAAGGACCTGGATACCATCAAGGCCACTGCCGAAAAGACCAACATCATGGTGGAGCGCACCGCCGCCGCCGGCTTCGAGCTCTTCCAGCACAACCACTATTGGGAGTTCGACAAGATTGACGGCCGCCTCAAATACGAAATCTACGCGGAGCTCTGCCCCAAGGTCAAGTTCCAGCTGGATGCCTTCTGGTCCGCCAATTTCGGTCTGAATGACGCGGCGGAGATGATGAAGAAGTTCTATGACCGCGTGGTGCTTATCCATATGAAGGACGGCATCTTGGTGGATCCCCAAAGCGCCCTCAAGATCGTCAACGGCACCTATGAGAAGAAGCTGGAGCTGCGCCCCCTCGGCGAAGGCGATCTCAACATCCCCGAAATTCTCGACGCGGCTCCCACGAACATCGACAACGTCATCATCGAGCTGGACAACTCCCCCTACGACATGACCTACTCCCTGCGCCGCAGCTATGAGTACCTCATGATGATCGGCCAGGGCCTTGGCAACAAGGAAGTAACTGCGCTCTAAGGGGTTATAAAATTGGCAATTAGCAATGATCAATTGGCAATTGAAAGCGCTTCCAAAAGCCTGGAGAATTCGCTGATTGTGAATTGCTAACTGCTAATTGCGAGTTTGAATTTAGATGAAAATCTTTGATGTCCATACACATGTGTATCCCGACAAGATCGCGGCGAGGGCGCTGGCGCATCTTCGGGAGAGGGCCAAGGGGATTCCTGTCTTCACGGACGGCACGGCGGCGGGGCTGCGGGCCAAGGCGGAGGAGGCGGGCTATTCGGGGTGGATGAACTGCCCGGTGGTGACCCGTCCGGACCAGACCCGCTCCGTCAACCAATGGGCGGCGGAGCGGAATGCGTGGCCGACCCTTTCCATGGGGGCCGTCTATCCAGAGGATCCGGAGGTGGTGGACCATTTGAAGGAGCTGATGGATTTGGGGCTGTGCGGCGTGAAGCTGCATCCCGAATATCAGGAGTTCCACATGACGGATCCGGGGCCGGAGAAAGTGTGGTCGTTCTGTGAGACCCATGGGCTGCCGGTGATTGTGCATGCGGGAGAGGACGTTGGCTTTGATCCGCCCTATCATACTGAACCGTCGGATTTTGCGGAAGTCCAGCGGCGTCATCCGGCCCTCACGCTGATTGCCGCTCATCTAGGCGGATGGCGTTGTTGGGACAAGGTGGAGCGGGATTTGGTGGGAACGACGGTGTACATCGACACCGCCTTCGTGACCCCGTACATGCCCTATGAGCAGTTCCGTCGCATCATCGTCGCCCATGGAGTGGACCATGTGCTGTATGGAACCGACTCGCCGTGGCAGGATTTGCGGGACGGCATCAGCCAGATTCAGAAGCTGGAGCTGACCGCCGGCGAGACGGAGACGGTCTTCTTCGGCAATGCCAAGCGCCTATGGGGGCGTTGGATGCCAGAGGGACGGTGAAAGGGAGGCATGGAGCCGACACGGGACGAACTGCTTCGAATGGACGACGAGGCGCTTCTGCGTCTCTGCCGTTGCGAGGCTTGTCGCGGCGTTGGCCCCGGCGGTCAGAAGCGGAACAAGACCTCGACGGCGGTGCGGGTGACCTATGAGCCCCGTGGCCTGTCCGCCATGGACGATGTGACTCGCTCGCAGCATCTTAACCGCCAGAACGCCTTGCGGAAGCTTCGGCTGGAGATGGCACTGAACTGGCGGGAGCCGTCGGTGGACTGGACGGAGGAGATCCCTGGCGTCCATGCGGCCGCGTTTGCCCGCTGGGCGGCGTGCATGATGGACGCGTTGGAGGCGACGGCGTTTCGCGTGTCGGAGGCGGCGGCGTTGTTGAACATGAGCACGGGCCGTCTGAATCGAGAGCTTCTGAAGCATCCCGCCCTTTGGCAGCGGATGAACGAAGAGCGGGTCAAGCGGGGGCTAGGGGCGTTGAAGGCGTAGTCGTCGCGCGGAGTCGGCGACGGTTTTCTTTTATACATATTATATATAATATATGGTATAGGGCCGCGGGGCATCGTTGCCTCATGGCCGTAGAACGGTTCACAATCCAGACGAAGGAGAGCACAATGCCATTGGATTTGAATGTAACGAAATACGGCGCAGGGATTAAGGCGAAGATTGCGCTCATGTGCGGATGGTTTTCGGACATGAGCCATGTGGAGATGGTGGAGCAGGTGGCCGCCTATGGCTTCCCCGCCTTTGAGGATTTGGGCGCCTGCAACTGGACGGACAAAGAGGCGGTTCGCGCCAAATGCCAAGAGCTTGGGATTGAAGTGGGAGCCATCAGCAGCAGCGGCACCATCAATGGCGACGGCCCGGTCAATCCGGCCTTCCATGACCAGTTCGAGACGGAAATCCGCCAGTCCATCGTCAACGCCAAGGCTTTGGGCACGAAGACCGTGTTGGCACTGACCGGCGCCCAACGCTCCGACATGTCCCTGCAACAGCAGATGGACAACTTGGCCGTGGCCGGCCGCCGCGTGGCTCCCATGCTGGAGGACGCGGGCATCACCATGGTCTTCGAGGCGCTGAACGTGAAAGTGAACCACGCCGGCTACGCGCTGGTCTACTCCGATCAGGCCGCCGCATTGGTCCGCGCCATCGACAGCCCCGCCGTCAAATTCCTCTTTGACGTTTATCATCAGCAGATTAGCGAAGGGGATGTGATCCGCAACATCCAGACCTACGCGAAGGAAATCGGCCATTATCATTTTGGCGACAATCCGGGGCGGCATGAGCCGGGCACGGGCGAGTTGAACTACACGAACATCTTCAAAGCCATCGTGGAGACGGGCTACACCGGCTGCATCTCCTCCGAATTCGGCAAAACCTGCAGCACGGACGAGGTGTGCCGTGTTCTGGGGGCGTGCGCCAGATGGTAGCGGGATGCGGAACACCGCTGGAGGTTTGGGTTAAGTTGCTGCATTGCAGGATGTTGTATATAACACTTTGCAATGCAGTGTCTTAGAGAGCCTCCTGTCGCCGTCCTCCCGCCCCGGGGAATCCATAAGGCACACGCGAATTGCTAATTGGCTTCCGGCGGCTTGATGTCCAGGCAACGTTTCCAAAACGTGGCCTTCTTCTTCTGAGGGCCTTTGGCGTTGATGGGGACCATGGTCAGCGTGTCGTCCTTTTGGGTGATTTCCCAAAGGAAGGTGCACCAGATTCCGCTGGGCAGTTTGGCGATGAGCGTCATGGTCAGCGCCTTTTTGGAGGACCATAGACGGAAGATGCCGGCCATCCGGGTGGGAAGCATGGCGAATTCACCGCCGCGGCCAAGGGACAGGGTCTCCTGATGGCGACCTTGATTCTGCCAGTTGCCGGCCACCAGGGCAGGGGACTTCAGATCTTCGCTCCGAAGGTAGACGGCGTCGCTGTTCCGTCCATGGAGAATCAGCGTATGTTCCTCCGGCTGAAGGCGTAGCTTGGCCTTGAAGGAGACCGGTTCCGCGCGTTCAGGCATGGTGAATTGGAAGGAAATCACATCGTCCTCCAACGTGTAGTCGGCGGTGATGGAACTGGCTTTGGTGTTGAAGCGCAATAAGATATGGCTTTCGTCAAGAATGTCGAAGGCATCGAAGACTGGCGGTGGCGGCATCAGGGACGTGGCGCCGGCCACCCGTTCATAGAAGACGAAGCTCCATGCGCCTTTGAGGGCCTCCGGCTCCAGGGCGGATGACGTGAAGGCAAGACAGAGAAGAATCAGCGCGGTCGTCGCCGTCAAAAGACGGTGGCCGGCGGCGGGACAGGTGAACAATGGATTGGACATCCCTACAGGCATATGGTGGATTTTTGAGTGCATGTGTATTCTGTCTGGGTTGTGTGGTTGGCAGTTTTCTGAATGTGGTGGTGTGGCGGTTGCCCCGAGGGGAGTCCCTCCTGTATCCCCCCAGCCACTGTCCGAAATGCAACCATGCCATTCGGCCATGGGAGAACATTCCCATCATCAGCTGGCTGTGTCTGCGGGGGCGGTGCAGCGGCTGCGGCCTTCCGATTTCCGTCCGCTATCCGCTGGGAGAGTCCGCCACAGGAATTCTCTTTTGGATAATATGGCATCAGGTTGCTCAACGGCAACTTCCCATCTCAATAATTGGTGGATATTTTTTCGTTGTCTCCGCGCTTTTGTGCGCGGCGCTGATTGATTTGGAGCATCGAATTGTTCCGGACAGCCTCACGTTCACCGGCATGGGGCTGGCTCTCTGTCTGGCGGCTGGCTTCCCCATGAGTCGGCTGGCTTTGAGCCGGCCGGATGACCCGGCGGCGGGCAATCTGATTTGCCATTGGGCCTTGGAGCGCGTGGGCGGAGCGGACTGGCCCGCCCGGCTGCCGCTGGCGGCCGCGGCGATGGACTGGCTTTTGGGGCTGCTGATGGGATTCTGTCTTTTGGCCGTGGTGGCCGAAGCCGGCAAGCGGGTCTGGTGGGGCTTCACCAAACGGAAGCGGGACATCATGGGCTACGGCGACGTGAAGCTGCTGGCCATGCTTGGCGCCTTCTTCGGGGCGGACGCCTGCATCTTCATCCTGCTTCTCGCTTCCGTACTTGGCTTCCTCTATGGCGTCTTGGCCCCTCTGTTCCCAAAAGGCCGCGGCCGCCCCAGTTTGCCCTTTGCCCCCTTTTTGGCGGCCGCCGGCTTTCTGTGGATGGCTTTTGGAAACCCCGTTTTCCTTCTTTTTCGGGGGGGGCAGGGCGATTTTTGAAAAAAAATGCTGTTTTGTCGGAGATTTTCGCAAAAAAAATGTCATGAAAACTTGCAATGTTTCCTTTGAGTAGTAATTTGAGTCTTAATTGATTATTGCTGTCGTCGTGGATGGTTACCGCGGCGGGGCGGTGTCAATCGGAATCGTGTATTTACATATTATATAATAGGCAACAAACAAGTCGAACACAACAAGGAGTTTCGTTCATGGGTAGTCTTGGAAAGGTTTTTGGGCCCATCGCAGCCATTCTGGCCATTGCGGCGGCGGTTTTGAGTTTCATGATTTCGAAACAGCGCGAGGGATTTGTGGGCCGTGCGGCGGATTTGTCCACAGGCGTGGCGTCCATTGCGCAGAAGTTGGATTCGGGCACCAACAGCGGCACGGCCTCGTCGGTGTCGTTCACGGCTGGAGAGAAGGAAGACGGCTCTCTGGGCTGGCCCAGTTACAAGGAGAATCCCTCCGGCTACAAGAGCACCATTGACAAGGTGGTTTCTCTGGCCGGCAGCGTGAACAGCCAGCGCGGCGACTTGGCCAAAGCGGTGTCCGACATGGGCATTGCCCTTGGCCTTTCCGAAGAGGACATGGCGGTTGAGGATTTGAACAAGCTCAGCGCCTATGCGGACAAGGCGAAAGAGGGCGTTGCCATGGCGCAGGCCGTCAAGGCCCGTGACGCCCAGATGGCCGGCACGTTGGTGGCCACCGCCCGCGCGTTGGGCTACAACCTGAACCCCCGCATCTTCTCCGAACGGGAGACGAAGACCAGCGATGAGGGCGATGTCAGCATCGCCTTCAACTGCAAGCCGGGTCTGACGGGCTTGGAGAAGGCCACTCAGCTGGTGGCGGACCGCAGCAAGGCCATGGAGACGGCCATGAAGGGACTTCCTCAGCAGATGACCGCCTACAACGACTGGAGCACGGAATTCGACAATCTGGGCGGCAAGGACTATGCCCAGGCTCTGGCCAGCCTGCAAGTGGACTGCCAGCGCATCAATGCCCGCCTGGAAGAGCTGGCGAAGGCCAAAGTCACCATCGCCGATCTGAAGGAGACCCGCGCGAAGCTGGAGAACCAGGTTGCCAAGCTGGAGACCGACCTGAAGAAGGCCAATGAGGACAAAGAGGAGATGGAGGCCCGTCTGCGCAAGCATGGCGATGACAGCGAAAACATCGTCAAGAAGATGACCGACAAGAGCAAAATCGACTATGACCTCCGCGGCAAAGTCCTGCTGTTCAATCCCGAATGGAACTACGTCATCATCGACATGGGCCATGACAAGGTCATGATGGACATGACGATCGCCATCTCCTACGAGGGCAAATATCTTGCCAGCGCCCGCATCGTGAAGCTGGAGGAGAAGATCTCCATGGCGGAAATCATCACCGCCAGCAAGAACCTGGACATTCCCGTCGGCGCGGTGGTCGTGCTCTCCGGCGAGGACATGGCGGACAACTAATCACAGGACAGGAAAGGCGATATCATGAAGTTCTTTGGCTTTTGCATGCTGGTCGCCACTCTGGCCATGGCGGCGACGTTGGTGTTCCAGTTTCTGGAAATGAAGGCGTTGTTCATCCTGTAAGGCTCGACGGCGGAGCGGTTTCCATGAGACGCGGAGTGCTGTGGGCAGTGTTGCTGGCGATGGCGTTGCTAATCGCGGGCTGCATCTCCCAACCCAGTGAGACGGCTGGCGATCTGCCATGGAATACGCCTCCTGGATGGGCAGGCGGCGGTCTCGGCTTGCCGTATTGACGACGACAAGGGCGGGTTTTCCTTTGAGGGAAGACCCGCCTTTCATGTAATGGGCCATCGGCATCTAAACCCTCATCGGTCTCCGCAATGGATGCAGTATGTCCTAATACATTGATAGAGAAGGAATTATCTATGTCTGTAAGACGATGGGCGCTGATATTTGCCTTGACCTTGGGCGTCATGGCCGATACGATTGTGAAGAACGGCTTCTTCAATGAACGGCCGACGGACAGCGAGGCGATGCCGCCCTTTTGGACAATGGAGAAGCCTGCCGTCGGCGGTTGGGCGTTTGAGGATGCTGATGGCAGTGATGACGCCACCTCCATCCGATTCATGTCGACAAAGGACGCGGGGCCGTTGACGCAGAAGATCGCCCTTGAGCCGAACACGGACTTCACGCTGCTGTTCTGGTACAAGAGCGAAGGAGCCAAACCCCGCATTGCCGTGAAGGACTCCGCAGGAAAGAATCTTCTGGCCTTTTCTCCTCTGGCTCCGAAGACGGCGTGGCAATCCGCCATGCTGCCCTTCAAAAGCGGAGCGGGCGAGGAGCATGTTCTCTCGCTGTCAGGCGATGGTGACGGCAGGGTCTTCTTCGACAGTTTCGAAATCTTGCCCCGTGAGGAGGCCGCCAAAAGGCCGCAGCGGATTTCAACGCCCCACAACCGGAACATGGCATTGAATAAACCCTACACGCTGACCACGGATCCGGACTATCCCCTTTGCAAGGACCCTGACGATGCCGTGCAATTGACGGACGGTGTCCGGACGGAGGGGTACTTCTGGACGCAGAAAACGACCGTTGGCTGGTATTGCAACCTGCCCCCCATCGTGATTGTGGACCTGGGCAGGACCGAGCCGATAAGCGGTGCGGCATGGTCCTGTGCGGCAGGCACGGCAGGGGTTCAATGGCCGAATTCAATATTGGTTTTCGCCTCTGAAGACAAGGAAAACTGGCAGCTTCTGGGGGATTTGACCTATTATGGCACCCGTGGCAAGAAGGCCCCTGACAACGCCACGTACTCCACGTTCACGTATGAGACGGAGGAGTTTCGTGCCAAAGGGCGCTACGTCGCCTTCTTGGTGAAAGGTGTCTCTGGCATCTTCTGTGACGAGGTGGAAGTCTATGGCGGCGATGAGGCTTGGCTCAATCTGCCGGGCCATTACACGATTTCAGCCAAGGACGGCGATTTCACGGATGTACTGGAGAAGACACACGCCGCGTCATTGATTTGGAAACGATTGTCTCTGGATATGGACTCCATTATGGAGGGCATGAAGGACAGTCTCGCTTCTCTGTCAGAAGCGGATAGGGGGAGGCTCTCTGCGCAGGCAGGAGAATGCACGCAGGGCCTCCAGGCGTTCCACATTGCGGAAGATGTGGCAACGACCAGCAGCGAACTGCCGCTTGCCAATTATCCGCTTTCCGCTAAGATTCTGGCGCTCAACGCTTTTGCGCAGCGTGCAAAAGGCTATGCGAAGCCGTTTGCATGGAAGAGCAACCGTTGGGAGAATGTGACGCTCATTGGAAATGCGCCTGAATACAAGAAGAAGGTGAGTCTGGCGGTGACGATGATGCGCGGCGAAGTCCGCTCCGATGCGTTTAGCATCGCCAATCCCACGGACCAGCCGCAGGAGTTTGCCATTGATGTTTCCGCCTTCAGCCGCTCGCTTGGCATCAAAGTGCTTCAGGCTGTTGTGACAGACACCATTGAGAGCGAGACCCTTTCCTCCGCTCTGAGAGAACTGGAGATGGTGGGCGGCAAGGCGAAGGTCACGGTTCCGGCAGGCTGCAATGTGCAGATTTGGATCATGTGCCACAAGCCAAGCGCCAAGGCGGGAACCTATTCCGCCAAAGTGAAGGTCAAGGGCCTGAAGAACCCGAACATTGTGATGAATGTCGAGATCGTCGACATCGACTTCCCGAAGGATCCGCAGCTCAATGTGGGCGGTTGGGAGTACGCAGGCACATACAATGACATGAACCGCATCGCGAACATCGAGATGCTTCGTGAAATTGGCGTGAACTCCACATGGGCCAAGACAGACGTGATGCCGATGAATCCGAATTTCGATGCGGAGGGGCGTCTCGTCAACGCCGCTGAACTGGATTTCTCAAGATTCGACGCATGGACGGAGGACTGGCCAGCGGCGCATTTCTACTGCATCGCCAATTTCATGAGCAAGACAGAGTTCTTCGACGAGCCAATCCGCAATCCACGCTGCGCGAACATGCTGATCGACTATTTCAAGGCCCTTGAGGACCACATGTCCGATCTGAAGCTGAAGCCGGAACAACTTGTCTTTCTCTTTATGGATGAGCCAAATACGTTAGAGGTGGATCAAATCGTCGTCGATTTCTTCAAGGCCGTCCGCAAAGGGAATCTCAAAATGCAGTTCTTCCAGGACCCGATTTGGCCATATCCGGAGCAGGGCATGCCAGAGGCCTTCTCCCTCACGGACATTCTCTGCCCGAACACCCCCATGATGATAGGCTACGGCCAGAGTTTCAAGGACTTCTACAACCGGCAGCGAGAAGACGGCCGTAAGCTTTGGCTCTATTCATGCTCCGGCCCCTCAAAGCAGCTCGATCCGCTCCACTATTGGCGCGGACAGGCATGGCAGTGCCATCAGATTAAGGCGAATGGCTCCTTCTTCTGGGCATTCGGAGACACGGCGGGAGTCGGCGACTCATGGGACATCTACGTCAGAAATAACACTGAATTCAGTCCCTATTTCGTGTCGCGCGATGGCCCTCCCACCGATTCGAAGCAGGCGGAGGGAATTCGCGAGAGCATCGCGGATTTCGAGTATGTGAAGATGCTGGAGGCGGAAATCGCCCGTGTGAAGACCGCCAATCCGAACCATCCCGCTCTGGCGGCCGCCGAAAAGGCGCTTGCGGAGGCCCCTGCGGAGGTCGTCGCCGCAATCTCCCAGAGCACCCTCTTCTGGAACACGGGAAAGGACTACGACCTTCTTGACCGCAACGCCGTCCGACTTCTGAAGGCGCTCGCGGCGCTGAAAAAGTAGACGAAGGTGCCTAGGACTGGATTTTTTTACCTTAAGGCTGGGTGCATGCTGTACAAACATGCTGTCTGAGGTATATTAAGCTTCATGTGTGACATGTCATGAATATGATATAGAAACGATTTTGACAGAAGGAGAAAACGAATGCCTCTTGCTCTGACGATGACCGACACCATGAGTTGGCTGGACTGGATGATTATCTTCATTCCGCTCATCATCGTGGTTTTCATGGGCTGCAAGGTCCAGCACTATGTCAGCAGTGTCTCCGGCTTTTTGGCCGCTGGCCGAAAGGCGGGGCGCTATCTGTTGACGGTGGCCGACGGCACGGCGGGCATGGGACTGATTTCCGTCTGCGCCATCTTTGAGATGCAATACCAAACGGGTTTCGCCTTGGGCTTCTGGAACAATCTGGTTTGGGCCGTGGGACTGATCATGACGCTGACCGGCTTTGTCACCTACCGCTACCGCGAGACCCGTGTGCTGACCATGGCCCAGTTCTTCGAGCTGCGCTACAGCCGCGGCTTCCGCATTTTCGCCGGCGGCCTGGCCTTCATCTCAGGCACCATCAATTATGCCCTCTTCCCCGCCGTGGCCGGACGCTTCATCATCTACTACTGCGGACTGCCCTTCACCTTCTCCTTCCTGGGCCTCACCTTCTCCACCTACGGTTCTCTCATGGCCCTCTTCTTGGGCATCGCCCTCTTCATCGTGTTGACGGGCGGCCAATTGACGACTATCGTAACTGACTGTTGCCAAGGTATTTACGGATATTTTGCCTATTCAATCGTTGTCATCGCGCTGCTGATGACCTTCAGCATTGTCGATGTGCAGGAGGCCATTTTGAGCCGTCCTGTCGGCATGAGCTTCTTCAATCCGTTCAACGTGGGCAAGTTGTCCAATTTCAACCTGTTGTACATTTTCATCGGCATGTTTAGCGCCATCTACAACCGCAACGCATGGCTGGGCAACCAGGGCTATCTGTGCTCCGCCGCCAATCCCCACGAGCAGAAGATGGCGGGCGTGCTGGCCCAATGGCGGGCTGGCTTCCAGGGCCTCGCCCTTATGCTGTTGGTCATCGCCGCCTACACCTACATGAACTCCAGCGCCTACAAGGACCGGGCCCAAATGGTCAACGACGAGTTGGATGTCATGGTCTCCCAAGAGTTTGCATATACGCCTGACCAAGTGGCCTATCTGGAGGAGAAAGGCGCCGTCACCGTGGATGACACCAGCGAGCTGGCCACCGCCATCAACTCCACCAACCGCCATCGCAACACCATCAAGAACCAGATGCTGGTTCCTGTCGCCCTCCGCCACATCCTTCCCATGGGCGTCACGGGAATCTTCTGCGCCCTCATGATCTTCCTCATGGTGTCCACGGACACCACCTATCTCCACAGCTGGGGCACGATTTTCGTGCAGGACTTGGTTCTGCCCATCCGCAACAAGCCCTTCCAGAGCAAGACCCAGATCCTGCTGCTGCGGCTGGCCATCTTCGGCATCGCCCTCTTCGCGTGGTTCTTCAGCTTCTATTTCAGCCAGGGCGACTACATCCTCCAGTTCTTCGCCATGACCGGCACCATCTTCCTCGGCGGCGCGGGCGCCTGCATCATTGGCGGCCTCTACTGGAAGAAGGGCACCGCCGCCGGCGCCTATGCCGCCATGACCGTGGGTCTGTTCTTCGCCATCAGCGGCTTCCTGCTGGACCAGAAGTGGACCACGCTCATCTACCCCATGCTGCACAATGCCATGCCAGAGGCCTTGGAGACCTTCCGTCAGACGCTGTGCAATTTGGGCGAGAGGCTCCCCTTCGTCAATTGGGAGGCTTCTCCGGAGCAGTTCATGGAGAAGTTCCCCATCACCAGCCAGGAGTTCTATTTCCTTGGCATGCTTTCCGCCCTTACCTTCTATATTGTGCTCTCGCTGCTGACCTGCAAAAAAGACTACAACCTGGACAAACTGCTCCATCGCGGCGAATACAATCTGGAACACTTTGTGGCCGAAGGCGCCAAAGAGGAGAAGCCTACCGAAAAGAAGGGCTTCGACTGGAAGCGCGTGCTTCTTGGCTTCACGCCTGAATACACGAAAGGCGACCGCGCGCTGGCGTGGAGCGTCATTCTGTGGAGCACATGGAGCTTCCTGGTCTTCCTGACAGAGGCCACCTGGAACCTGCCTTTGAAATGGCGCTGGCAGGAGTCCACGTGGTTCAATGTGTGGCGCTTCTACGAACTGCCGGTCTCGCTGCTCATTGGCATTGCCACCACCATTTGGTTCACTTTGGGCGGCACGCGGGATCTGCGGCGGCTCTTCAAGGCCTTGCGGGAGGACAAGGAGGCCGCCAACGCCGCCGCCAATAGCAAGGACGATGGCATGGTGCGGAAGGAAGACATGCAGTAGGCAATTAGAAATTAGGAATTAGAAATTAGGAATTTGACAATAAGATTTAGAGGATTGGGAACAGGGACATCAGCGGGGTGACATGGAGAAAGCGGCGCAAGGGAAGCATTTGGTAATTGCCTGTGGCGGCACAGGCGGTCATTTTTATCCAACTCTTTCTGTTGCAAAGACTTACAGAGATAAAGGAAACCGCGTGACCCTCTTGGTCTCCGGCCAGCATGCGGAAGAGCAGCGGAAAATCGCGGAGCAGGAAGGGCTGGCCGTGGAGAAGATACCCACCGTCCGGTTGCCGGAAGGCGTTGGGGGAAAGCTGTTTTTTCCATTTCGGCTGCTCCACTGCATTGTTGCTTCCCGTTCGATTTTGAAGCGTTTGAACCCCGATGTGCTGTTGGGCATGGGGAGCTTTGCCGCTGTGCCGCCCTGTCTGGCCCTTTACGGCATGAAGGTACCGTTGGTGCTTCATGAAGGCAACGCCTGGATGGGCAAGGCGAATCGGCTGGCGCTGCGTCGGGCCAGTGCCATCGGCCTGTCGATGCCGTTGGCCAGGCCAGAGCAGGCAAAGGGCTGCCGCGCCGTCCAGGTGGGCATGCCATTGCGGCAGGCCATTGTGGACGCCGCCAATGGCGTCCATCGTCCTCTGGAGGAATGCCGTGCGCTCTATGGACTCACGGCGGATCGCAAGACCGTGTTGGTCTTTGGGGGAAGCCAGGGCGCCCGTTCCGTCAATGAACTGGTGATGGCAAATCTGCCCTTGCTGAAGGATGTGAGCGGTCGCCTCCAATTCATCCATCTGACTGGCACGGATGACAATCAGGCTCTGATTCAGGCCTATGCGGACGCGGGAATTCCCGCCTGTGTCAAACGGCTCGATCCGGACATCGAACAGTGCTATCTTTGCGCGGATTTGGTCATTTGCCGTTCCGGCGCCTCCAGCATCTGCGAATTGGCTCTTTTCGGCAAACCCTTGATTCTCATTCCTTTACCGTGGGCGGCGGATGACCATCAGACCGCCAACGCCAAAACGTTGGAGGCCATTGGCGCCGCCTGCCATCTGGCGCAGAAGACCGCGACCCCCGAAAAGCTGGCCGCCCTTATCCGCCAATGGCTGGACAATCCGGCGGAGTGGGACGCCCGCGGCCAGGCCCTGAAGGCCATTGCCCAACCCGACGCCACCGCCAAGCTCTGCGCCTTGCTGGAAGAGCAAACGCTAAGTGATTAGCAGTTAATAGTTAGGGTAATTTCAGAACCTGTCCGCAAGCGGTACTCGCAATGGTGATTGAGCCCCACTCGAGGCTGAATTAAACCATGGCAACTGCTTCCATAGTCCATCAGGGCCCTGAATAGTTGCAAGAAACGAAACAATAAGGGTAACTGTGCGCAACTCACGTGTATTCAGTATGATGATTCTTCTGGCAATCTGCTTTGGCATGCATGTGGAGGCAGCCGCCAGCCGCCCTTTTCCATTGCCGGGTGGAACGTTTGAGGACAATCTTGACGCATGGCCGATCACATCGGAATATGCGATTGGGCCATGGGGGCGAGATGGCGGTGCCGCGTTGAAATGCGAGCGGACTGACCAGGGTTATCGTTTCATGGGGCGTCCCTTTTCATTGAGGCACGGACGTTCCTACAAGCTGGGCTGGTGGATGAAAATCGTCGGCACGCTGCCTGGCGAAGGAGCGGCTGTGAGCGTGGATTGGTATGCGGGCGGCGCATGGATCAGTTTCACCATGCTGAAAATGGTGACGACGACTCACGATGAATGGATTCACTATTCGGGAGAATTCACGGCGCCATCCAATCCGGAATTCACCTTTTCGCTGCTTGCCTATCTGCGGAACGGAACGCAGGGGACTGTCTTCTTCGATGATTTCACATTGGAGGAGATCGTCGGCGAGGCGAATGTCTATCCGCTGAATGTCTCCAATGGCAGGATGTTGCGGGGGGAGGCGATGGATGTGCGCGTCGTTGCTTCGGAAGACGTGGAGATCTCGACATTGAATGTGGTGTGGAAAGACGATGCGGGAAAAATCGCCTTGCAGGGCGGCGTGCCGGTGGCCGATGGCCATGCGAAGATTGATGCAAGCAGTCTGCCCTGCGGGACTTATACCATAGAGATGAAACCCCTTTCCAAGGACATTGATTTCCCTGTGTCCAAATCTGCCGTTAAACTTGTAAATAACTTGTCTGCAATGGTTTACATTGATTCGATTGGGCGTTGCATGGTCGATGGGAAGCCTTTCATGCCCCTCGGCTGGTTTGTGGCGGGAATCTCCCGCAATTGGGAAGACGGCAACAAGATGAACTGCAATCTTGACGTGTTAAGCCAATCCCCCTTCAACACCATCATGCCTTACAATGGTGTAACATTGCCTGGAACAACGCTTAAGGGCTTTGAAGCCAAGCGGGAGGGACTGGACGCATGCCATGAGGCGGGCATCATGGTGGTCTATTCCATGAAGGACTACTATCCGGCGGATGACCCAAATCCTTTCATGGAAGGAAGCAACCGGGAGGCCGCGGTGGCGACCGTCACGGCGCTGAAGGACCATCCCGCCATTTTGGCATGGTATACCTCCGATGAAATGCCGCGACGAATGGTGCCGGAGATTCTGGAGCGCCGCGCCACCATCAACCTGTTGGATCCCGACCATCCCACCTGGGCGCTTTTCTGCAGCTATGCGGATTTGCCCTTTTTTGGAGGCAGCTACGATGTGCTGGGCATTGATCCATATCCAGTCAATACGCCTGCGGACAGTGGCATCTTCTCGGTTGCGCAGGCACTTGAGGATACGGAGAAGGCGGCCTTGAGGGCGAATGGCACCATGGCGCTGTGGGCCGTGCCGCAGGCGTTCAACGCGGCATTGTACAGCAACACGGCGGACGTGACGGCAGAGGAGTTCTTCAAGTCGTCGCGTTGTCCAACTGCAGGGGAGACGCTGGCCATGGCGTTGCTGCACGCCATCCACGGCGCAAGGGGCTTCCTCTTCTATTCGGATTTCGATTTGCGCAAATCTCACGAAAATCGTCGCTATGATGCCCGCTGGAAGGAACTTTGTCAGATTGGCGAGACGCTCCGCGAGCTTGAGCCGTTCATCATGTCCGCCACGCCGCATGTGAAAATTCCCGTCAAAGCCACAAGCGGGCGGGTGGACGCCTCCCTTATGCGGACGGATTTCGGAAAAGCGGCTCTGGTCATTGTGTCGCCGCTTCGGGAGGGTGGCCAGGCGGACATACAAGGGGAAGGGTTGCCTTCCGGCATGTCATCAAAATACGGCCGCACCATCGAGAGCGCTCCGGGGGTCTACCGCTACGTCGGAGGGGCGGCGGATTATGACATCCTGATGAATTGATTATTTTGCAAGTTGCTTATTATCAATAAGTTATGGCTATTGTTCAGATTCTATCCATAATGTCAATATTAATGGTCGTAATTCAGCCCCTTCAGGGCTGTGGAATCAGAGGAGAAACATTCACCCCCGGGTCTTGCTTCGCTTGACCCGGGGTTACGTAAATTAGGCCCTTTCAGGGCCTTACAAAACACATGACATGCAAGTTCACATGCCATCATGCTTCAAAAAGAGCCGCAACGCGGCTCAATTAGCTTAACCTCGGGTTGAGCAAAGCGAAACCCGGGGGCAAGGCTTCCCCCATGACTCCACGGCCCCAACGGGGCCGAATTACAGCCGCGAAACGGCTTTGCGGAAAGGTTCTGAATAGTTACACTTTTTTCATCATTTATCCAACAAATTTGGCACAATAACTTTTTCTTTGTTATTCTTTCGGCGAGGTGAAAGATTTTGAGGAAAAGAAGCGTATCATCTGAAAACATATAGTATAGGATATAAAAAAGGGAGCGGGGCAATCCATGGGTTTGCATGTTTATTATAGTGATCGGATAGAGGATTTGGCCCTGCATTTGAAGAGCGAGCTTTTGCGGCGGCGTTCGCAGGGAGGGGATCCCTTTGAGACGGTGGCCATTGGCGTGCCCAACACAAATATTGCCAAGTGGTTGCAAATGCGCGTCTTCGCCAAAGAGAAGGGGCTTTGCGCCGGCCTTGAGTTCCCCTTCATGGAGAAATTGCTCACGAATCTGATGCGGGAAAGTCTTCCGGAAGGGGAGAATGGCGAACTGCTTCCTGAGCATGCCTATGCGGTGGCCATCGCGGGCATGCTGATGGAGAGCGACGCCCCCGAGTTGGCGCCGTTCCGCACCTATTTTGAGCAGCCGCAGGGCGACGGCGGAGCGGGGAACGTCCTTTCCCGAAGGCAATCCTCCATGGCATGGCAGTTGGCGGACAAGTTGGCCAGCCTGATGGACGAATATGAGGTTCGCCGCCCTGAAATCGTCTCAAATTGGCTTAATGGATTGAATGTGAGTGGATTACAGCCGCCTGAACCAGGCAGCGTGGAGGCGGGAGAGGCCTTCATCGCCAACGCGCTTTGGGGCGAGCAGGGGCGTTTTCCTCTTTCGGGCCAGCGGCTTTCCATGCGGCAGTTCTACGACCGTGTGAAGGACACGGCACCTCGCGGGCCGTCGCGGACCCTTTACCTCTTTGGTCATTCCACGCTGTCTCTGCTTCAGGCCCGCATTTTGGTTTGGCTGGCTCAAATCCATGAGGTGGTCTTCTACCACAACAATGTCTGCTTGGAGTATTGGGGGGACATCGAGACGGATTTGGAGCGGCGAAAGCGTCTGGGCACGGAGCAAAGCGCATTGGAGGACATCAAATGCGAGAATCCGCTGCTGCAGAAGTGGGGCACCGCCGGACGGGAGACCATGCGGCTTCTGGTTGAGCTGGAGGAAGCCTGCGATGGCTGCTTTGGTTTTGAATGGAAATGCATCGTGGATGAAAACCGGCCGGCTCCCGCCACGGTTTTGACGCGAGTGCAGGAGGCCATCTGCCATCGCCAAAGTCCGACTCCAGAGGGGCCGCAGGATGCGAGCATCCAGATTGTGGGGACTCCAGGCATGCGGCGCGAGGTGGAGATGGTGTACAATTCCATCATCGGCAGCGTGTGGATGCCCGATGGCTCTGGCGAACGCCCCTGGCCAGAATGCCGTTTTTCGGACATCGCCGTGCTGGTTCCGGACATGAAGACCTACCGTCCCGTCATCGAGGCGGTCTTCGACGCGAGAGGCGATGTGCCCTATGGTCTTATTGACACCACGTCCTCCGAAGACAGCAAGTACTTGGCCGGATTCCTCTCGCTCATGGAATTCGCCCGAAACGGTCTGAACCGACGGACGCTGTTCGCGGTGCTGGACAACCCGTGCGTTCAGCTGGCATTGGGCGTCTCCCAAAACGATGTGGACGATTGGCGTCGCCTCACGGCGGAGAAATTGGGGGCCTTCGATGACTTTGAGCAGCAGGGAGATGGGGCCAATTTCCAGTGGGCGTGGGCTCTGAAACGGCTGCGGCTGGGGCGGGTGGCCTCCGGAACACTGCAGCTGGCGGATGGCGTCACAATGCCCCTGGTGGCCGAAGGCGACGACAATGCGCTGCGTTTCTCTGAAATTGTGGAATGGCTGGCCCGTGAACTGGCGGCGGTGGCGTACATGGATGATGGACGGACGCTTCGGCGGCTTCCCTGCGCGACACGCTCTCAAGGGGAACGGAGCTGGCTGGAGGTGTTGGGCCAGGTCATGGACCATTTTCTGGCTGTCCCCAACAGTGATATTCTGGAGGATAACGTACGTCGTAAGATATTGCAGGTCATAGGGATGCTGCAGGAGATCACCGCTCCGCAGGGCTTTGAGTTCGTGGTGGCGGCCATTGAGTTGTTTGCGGGAACGGTCGCCTGCCGCAAAGGCGGTTATCTGACCCATGGCGTGACCATTGCGGGACTGATGCCCATGCGGCCCGTGCCCTTCCGCCAAGTCTATGTCCTTGGCATGGGGGAGGGCGGCTTCCCCGGCAGGGACACCCAATCCACTTTGGACATTCGCGGGGGCCGCTGGCGGCTGGGCGACACCAGCTTCCCCAAAATCAACCGCTATCTCTTTTTGGAGACGCTGATGGCGGTTCGCGACCGTCTGGTCATCAGCTATCCGAATTTGGACATTGAAAAGGACGCGGAGCTGTTTCCCAACGGCCTGATTCGGGAGCTGGAGGAGTTCATTTCCACTTCCATCATCGCGTCGTCTGACGGTGAAAGGGGAGGCTTTAGGGAATTTCCCCGCTATCCGCTTCTGGAGCGGGGGGAGATGATGGCTGTCATAGATGCGGAAAGCTATAAGTCTCCTGTTGACAAGGTGATATGGCATCGGGACGATCCTCATGCGGGCATCCTGCCCACCTATTCGCCTCAAGTGCGGCAAATGGCCGCCGCTCACGCCGCCGCCATTAACGCCGCTGCGCCGCCGCTGGAGGCCGTCGTTGAGGGAGCCGCCGCGCCGCCGGCAAGTCAGGTTCTGGAGATCAGCGCCAAATGTCTGGGGGACTTTTTGATGTCGCCGTTGGATGCGGTGCTGCGCTATCGCTTCGGTATCCGACGAAAGGGAGAGCAGAACGATGAATTGGAGACGGACAGTCCACTGGACATCGCCTCCCGTCTTTTGGTCTGGAAGTTGAATGACCGCTGGCTGAATTCGCAATATATTGCGATAGAAGATGTGACGGAAGAAGAACAGGGGGAGGCATCTCCTCTGCCGACAGAGGATTGGACAGTGCTCTTCGGCAATCTGCAACAGGCCGGCAAACTCCCTAAGGGCTTCTTGGGCAACTATGAAGAGCGGAAATTTGAGGGCAAATTGGCCAAACTCTCCACCTCCAAAGATTTTGTGGCGTCATTTTTGGAAGGAGCCAGCCCCTATCTTCAGCATGTGCTGTTGGATTTGTCCATGGAAGACGGGACGACGTGTCGCGTCCGGCTGACGGCGGAACAGCCCTATTGGAAGGAACAGGACAACGTAGTCCAAGTACTTGAAACCAAGGCAATTGATCCGATTAATCCACGGCCGAGAGGCAACGTGACGGCCGCGTTCATGGCCTTTCTGATGCATCTGGCCAGCCCCGAAAACATCGGTGGAGAGCCCAAAAGCCTGCGATTGGGCGTGGTGGACATCGATGGCGCCAAATGGTCCTGCTGGACATGGAATGCCATTGGACGAGAGACCGCCATCGCCTATTTGCAGCGGCTCTGCCGTACCTATTTGGAGTTCTTCTCCGTGGATTGTTTTCCTGACGTGGACTATGAATTGTTCCGCAAGGCATTGAAGGATAATGGGTTGCCAATTGATGCCAAGGAGGTGCAAGAGTTCTGGCGGAAAGTGGCGGCGGCACGGGCGCAGGAGGCGACCCAAGATGAAGCGTCCTTTATGCAGAAGAATGCGGACTTTGATGCCAATCTGGCGGTGGAGAAGAGCGTGCGGCGTTTCCTGCGGCCGCCCACCCGCGAGGAGTTGCAGAATCTGTATGAGAGCGTGTATGCGCTTCCGCTGAGTGGTGGCATTGAAGCAGAGGAAGGAGGGAAATAACGATGAATGAAGAGTTTATACGCAATCGACTGGGAGATGACACCAACGCGGTGTGGAATCGGCTGGATTTGGTGCACGACGGCATCATCGAGGCATCCGCCGGCACGGGCAAAACCTATGCGCTGCAGAACATTGTGCTGCGGCTGTGCAAAGAGCGCAGCATGGAGTTCGTCCATCGCATCCTGCTGGTCACCTATACGGAGAAGGCCGCTGGCGAACTGAAGAACCGAATTCGGAAGATTCTGTCGGATGGCGACTGCCTCCCGCCGGATTTCGACCAAATGACCATTTGCACCATCCATGCCTTCTGCCGCGAGCTGCTTTCGGAATACGCTTTTGAGAACCATGTGCCCATGAGGACGGAAGTGGTCAGCAATGATCGGGAGCTGATCGCTCAGGCGATTCACGACAGCATCAAGAACGGACGATATGGGGAGTGGGTCAGACCCTATTATGCAGACGTGATGCTGTCCCGCAAGAAGGACGCCAGCACGGCAAAATTGGTGGAAGCGACGGCAACACGGCTGGAGACCTGCCTGAGCTCGGGAGAGGCACCGTCTTTGCCGACGGGAGACTTGGCGGCACGGCGGCGAGACGTGAGGACGTGGGGCGACGCGCTGTACGCAAAAATGCATGGGCTGACGCTGATGCAGTGGCTTTTGGAGACATGGTCCATCCATGGCGGTGACAAGACTGCCATGGCGAATCTGGAGCGACTTTCCGAAGCCTTCGAGAGCCTTTGTCAAGTTGATGAGCCAGAATGGCATGCGACGCTACTGGCATGGTGGAGCCAAGACGACCTGAACAAAGACAACGCCTTCAACCCACGGCTGACGGGCAAGGGAAACTCCGGCTGCCGTCTTCTTGAAAAGGCATCGGAGCTCGCCAATTTCGTGGATGCGTTGACTCAGGCGGTCGCCGCTCTGGACGACACAGTATCCGATGGCCTCTTGTATCTTGCCTATCAACGCTTTCAGACCTTGAAGGCGGAGTCCATGTCCCTCACCTTTGACGAATTGGTCTCCTGTGCCCACCACGCCATCATGCACGAGCCGGAGGATTCGCAGCTGCTCGCCAGAATTCGGGAGCGCTATGCCATCGCGTTGGTGGACGAGTTTCAGGACACGGATGCCCTGCAATGGGACATATTCCATAAGTTATTCAGCCACAAGTCGTTATATAATCGGTTCGGAAACGAGGGCTTCCTGCTGGTCGTGGGGGACCCCAAACAGGCCATCTATTCCTTCCGCGGTGCGGATATCAAGACTTATCTCCGTGCGAGGGAGGAACTTGCGCGAGCTCAGGAGCTTCTAGAGCTGAAGGCGACCTATCGCTCCTGCCAACGGTTGGTGGATGCCTTCAACCGAATTTTTGGCCAATCGGGATGGTTTGATTCCATGGGGGATGACAATGGCAAGATCTCCTATGGCGGCGTGGTGTATCCCGAAGGGAATCCCGCCTTCGCTGGGTTTGAGGATTTTATTGGGCGACAAGAAGTTGCGCTATTGGAGACCATGCCGGGGCCCATGGATGATCCAGAAACCCAAAAGCGGAATTACGGCAACTTGGCCACCTGTCTGCCGGTTTTCATGCGCTATGTCGCCATGGAAATCCGTCGGCTGAAGGAGCTGAACTGTGCCTATCGGGTCGTGGATTCAGAGGGGCATCCCGTTGACCGCCGCCTCAGCTATCATGACATCTGCGTATTGGTTCGAGGCAAAAGGGAGGCGGAGGTCGTGAAGCGGGCGTTGGGCAAAAACCGAATTCCCTATACCTATTATAAAGAAAGAGGACTGTTTGACTCCGATGCCGCGGAAATGCTGTTGGCCTTCTTTGACTTTTTGGAGGCCCCTGGAGTCCGTGGACGGTTGCCTGCACTGCTGCTGACGCCGCTCTTCGACGTCCCTCCATCCCAACTGGAGGCGCGGCTGGCAGGGGGAGACGCCCGCTTTGCGGCGTTGACGGAAAAATGGCAGGAATGGGCGGCGGCACGGAAGTGGATTCCGCTTTTCGAGAGCATCATGAACGACACCTGCCTGGCCAGTCCGCCGCCGGGGGATTTCGACTATGATCGCCGCTGGATGTCCGTGCGGCAGATTCTCGACCGGCTGTTGGAGACGCGGGCTGGCAGTGCCACGTCCATTCGCGACTTCGCCGACCAGCTGCGCAGTTGGGCGGAGGACGACTCCAAGGCGGGGGAGGATGGAGCCCTGCGGCGGAAGGCCAGCGAGGGGGACTGCGTCCAGATTATGACGATGCATGCATCGAAGGGACTGGAGTTTCCCGTGGTCTTCATCGCCTCTGGCATGGGTGAGGTCAATATGGATGGCAAAAGCACAGCAGAGGAGAAGAAGGCCATCTGGGAGGAGACGAAGCGGCTGTTCTACGTGGCGCTGACTCGCGCAAAGCTCAAGCTCTATCTCCCCTGGTCTCAATGGGCGGACGAAAAGGGGCTTGGAAGCAAAGGCTCCGCTTTGCGGGTGGATGGCTTCGGGGGTTTTCTCGCCAAGGGCATTTTGGCCAATTTCGGCAACGATGTGGCGCAGGCGGCGGCTGCCGTGGTGACGATGCAACATCCTCAAAATGGACGAAATGCACAAATTATTAATAATCAAAGAGTTATGAATTTCAATGACGTGGACGGCGATGAAGCGGAGAATCCCGCGGCGCCCCAGGAGCCGATTCCCATATATGATGTGAGATGGCTGAAGAACCGCCGTCTACAATGGCTTTCCTATTCGTCTCTTTCCCATCAGAGCGGCAAGACGACGCCTGCCGTGGAGCCCGCCGCCGCGACGGACCGCGACGATGAAGGAGCCATGGAGGGGGCTGACGGTCTGCCGCCCAAGCTGCCGCCCTCGCTGCTGCCGCGGAACAGCTTTTCCGGCGATGCCTTCCACGAAATCATGGAGACGCTTTGCCGAAATGACGATAGTCCTGAGCGGCCTGGCTTCCGTCTTGTGGGACAACAGGAGGATTTCAACGAGCTGGTCAGCGAGGACGATGGGCGCCGCAACCCCCTGATGGCGGAGATTCGCCGCCTCATGCGGAAATACTCCATCCCCAATCTGGAGCGGGACGGCGATTCCACGGCGTCCACGTTGGCCCGCATGGCGTGGAACGCCTTGAGGACTCCTATCTCATTGGGAGACAAGACGTTCTGTCTAAAGGACATTCCGGCGGCGGACCGTCGGGCGGAAATGGAGTTCGTCGTGGACGGTCCCATGATTTTGGGCGAGACGGCGATCGCGGTGGACGGCGGTACGGCGGAGGAGCGGCTGTTCAACGGCAAAATCGACCTGCTGGTGCGTCCGGAGGGACAACGCGGTCCCGTCTACGTGGTGGACTGGAAGACCAATTCTCTGGTGGCCTATGATGGGGAGTCGGTTCGCCGAAGTATGGAGGAGAATGGCTATCCGCTGCAGTACATGCTGTATGCGTTGGCCGTCCGCCAATGGCTTGGGGATGGTCAGCCGGCGGGGGTGGCGTATCTCTATGTCCGTGGCGGAGAGCAGGATGCGGGGTTTAGCGGCGTCTATGGAGAGCCGCTGGACGCCCAGGCGGCGGAGCAGTTCCGCAACAAAGTGCGACAGGCCATGGGAATTCAGCGGGAGGAGTAGCAAATGACGGTGCGGGAACAACTTGAGCATTTGGAGCTTTTTGAGATCGCGCAGGGTGACGGAACGGCGGCGCAGGATGTCCGCCGGGTCTTCGCTCGGCTTCTGGAGGCCGACGGCCTTTCCATGGGAGAGCTGCAGACCATGCGGGACATCGTGGAATTGGCCTCCGTCAAGGCTGCGGACGTGCCGCTGGTTCTGTTGTTTCTTGCCGCCATGTTTCTGTCCCGACGGCAGGGCAATTCCTGCATGAGGGAGGGTGACGGAGCGGCGTTTCTTCTTCACGCCGCCTACATGGATCCGGAACCCGAGGGCTTCCTGTCCTTTGCGGCCTTTCAGGAGACGGTGGCTGCCCAATGGCATGAAGTCTGTGACGCGGCGCGGCGTTGGTGGCCGACGGAGGCGGCCGAACCGACGGACCGAGGAACAGATGTCATTCTGCATCAAGGTGATAGATGGTTCTTCTCGGGAGATTTCAAAGCCCTGTATGTGATTGACGAACGGTTGCGGGCCTGGACGCAAACAGCCATGCCTGCTTTGGCGGATGGGGTTGGCGACGGCCTGTCGGAAGCGGCGCTGACAGCGGCCTGCACCTTCTCCTTCACCTTGAATGAGGCGCAGATTCGAGCTGTAAAAACTATTGCAAAACAACGATTTGCGGTTATAACTGGTGGACCGGGAACCGGCAAGACGACCATCGTCTGCTCCATTTTGCGGGCCCTTTTGGGGCAAGATGACGGCAAGCTGGAAACGGACGAAGTGGCGTTGGTGGCCCCCACGGGACGGGCGGCCCAACGCATGGGCGAGGCGTTGCGGAACCAGTGCGTGACGGCTCAGGGACTGGACGAGACGCTGCGCCGCCGCATCGAATCGCTGGAGGGAACCACCATCCATCGGCTGCTGGGGAGCAACGCCAGTCATTTCAAATACGGCGCCGAAAATCGGCTGAACCTGAAACTGGTCATTGTGGACGAGGCTTCCATGGTTGACATCCACATCATGCGGGCCTTGCTGGAGGCCTTGCCGACGGACTGCAAGCTGGTTCTTTTGGGCGATGCGGATCAGCTTCCGCCCGTGGGCGTGGGTGCCGTGTTGGGCGACATTGTGGGCCCATATGCATCGCAAGATGCTCAGGGCCAAGGAAATGTGGTGCGTCTCACGGAGTCGAACCGCTTCCGTCCGCCTCTGGCGGATGCGGCGAAGGCCATCAATGCGGGAAGTCCGTCGGCGTTTCTGAACAGCTCAGTCAGACTGGAGCTGGAGGCGGAATGGCTGAAACGGGTCATGGAACTGGAGAGCGAAAACCACTGCTTCTTCCTGCGGCAGAACAACAAGGAGAAATGCCATGCCGCCGTGATCCAATGGGCGGAGGCATGGGGTCTGCTAAAGGACGGTGCCTTGGAGCGATTGGCTTCCAGCGGCGACCTGCAGCACGATGAGGCCCTTGCTAGAGGAGAGAACGGCCGACTGACGCGGAAGATTTTCCGCCAGCTGGAGAGCTCGCGGATTCTCTGCGTGGTGCGGGATGGCCCCTGCGGCGTCCAGACCATCAACCGAATGCTGACCCTTAAGCGCTATGGGGGCCGGATGCCCTTCAATCCACTGCAGAAGCCAGGGGTTCCGGTCATTGTGACGCGAAACACGCCGGAGCGCAATTTGTGGAACGGCGACGTGGGCGTGACGGTCTCCGACGGCAATGGCGGCACGGTCGTCCTCTTCCCTCGCGGCAACAAGGTGGTTAGCTGTCCCGTGGGGCTACTTCCGGAGCATGAATTGGCCTATGCCATCACCATCCACAAAAGCCAAGGTTCCGAGTTCGACAACGTGTTGGTGCTGCTGACCGACGACGTGAACAATCCGCTGCTTTCCCGCCAGTTGGTCTACACTGGCGTGACCCGCGCACGGAAACGCGCCGTGATTTTGGGCACGGAACTCGCTCTGGAAAAGGCCTTGCAGACGGAACCTGTGCGGAATTCTGGCCTGCGGAGAGAGGGCAATCCGCAATTGGACGAGAGCCAGTATAAACTATATAAGTAGTTTATGAAGAACATCTTAAAGATGTGCAAGGCGTTGACGTGGAATTCCGCGTAGTCGCCGTTCTGACGGAAGGGAACGGGGGAACGGTCCTGCTGGAGCAGGATAACTCAATGCATTTCAGTTTCGCGTTGGCCAACGCATTCAAAAGGGCGGCATCCTCCGCGATCATGTCCGGAAGTGATATGGCATAACGATGTGACGAGTCATTGCGCACTTTCGCTCTTGAGCTGTTTCTTCAGCATGACGACAAGATAGGTTCCGGAGACGATGGAAACCAGTAGCCATGAGACGGGGAAGCACATGAGCAGGCCGCTCAGCGTTCGATGATGCGGGAAGATGAACAGAATCCAGATAATCCGGAAGATGCACGCGCAGAACAGCACGATGATGAATGCGGCGAAGGAACGGCCGATGCCGCGCATCGTGCCGCTGAACACCTGCATGAAGCCATGGGTGAAATAGAAGACGAACACCACCCGCATGCGTTGCATGCCCCATTCGATGACTTCCTGGTCTGTCGTGAACAGCAGCAGCAGCTGTGGCCCGAAATACAGCGCCGTCATGGCCATCGTCATGATGACGATTTCGGAGAGGACCAGACAATAGACGATGAATTTCTTCATGCGGGCAAATGCCTTTCCCCCAAATAGTTGCCCTGTGAAACTGATGGCCGTGTGGTGGAAGCTGCTGGAGCCTGTGTTCACCAGCATCTCGATGTTCAGCGCCGCCGTGTTGCCTGCCACCGCCAGCCAGCCAAAGGAGTTGATGGACGACTGGATGATGATGTTCGCAAACGAGAAGCTGATGCTCTGCAGACCCGCCGGAAGTCCCAGTTTCATGATCTGCTTGAGAATGTCTCTGTTCGGCCATAGCTTGCGAATGGAAAGCCCTCCTATTTCGCTTGTTGTGGCCATCGCCCGCCACACCAGGGTGGCGGAAACCATCTGGGAGATGACCGTTGCCGTGGCGACGCCGTCCGCATCCATATGGAGGCAGATGACGAAAATCAGATTCAGGATGACATTGATGACGCCCCCCGTTGACAGATAATACAGGGCGCGGCGTGTGTCCCCTGCGGCGCGCAGCACCGCGCTGCCGAAATTGTAAATCATGATGAAAGGCATGCCGCCGAAATAGATGCGCATGTACAGGGAACCTTTGTCCAGAATCTCCTCCGGCGTGCCAATCAGCCTCAGGACGGGCTTGGCGACGACAATTCCAAGAAGCCCCATGATGATGCCGCCGACAATCGAAAGGAACATCGCCGTGTGCACCGTGCGGTTCAGCTTCCCCCTTTCCCCCGCGCCGTAGTAGTGGGCCGCCAGCACATTGGCGCCGATGGAAATGCCCATGAAGAAATTCACGATCAGATTGGTGACGGAGGTCGTCGAACCGACTGCCGCCAGGGCAAGCGGGGATGCGAAACGCCCCACCACGATATTGTCCGCCGAAGTGAAGGTCAGTTGGAGCAGCGTCGAGCAGAACAGCGGCCAGGCAAACGCAAGAATTTCGGGCAGCAGCGGACCATGGCACATGTCCATGGTGTATTTCGATGAATGAGGCATTGCAATGTCATCCCATGACTCTCTGAAACGCGTCTGGCCCTCTTGCCGGACATCAGATTACCATATAATCTATCCAGTTTTACCGCCACTGCAAATCTTCATGCGTGATTCTGGCGGTGCGCAAGGTGGCAGAGGAGGAAATGCCTCGCCGATTGATATGGCGACGGGGAGAGTCGCAGTCCTCTGCAGCTTCGCTCCATATGTATCATGGTTTGTGGGACAAGGGGAGAGGTGTCAAATTCTGCGACTTCGCCCCCCTTCATGTCAATCGCCGAGGGATTGCATAAAAATGCGTTATCTCAATGATTGACATGGGTTTCTCATCATGCCTTAAAACAGCTGTTGGCACTGGTCGTAATTCAGTCCCGACAGGGCCGAATTACAACCACAAATTGAACCTTTGCATAAAGGTACTGAATAGGTAATGTGTCGTTATGGAAGATTTGGCTGATTTTTATCCTAATAATTGATGCAGAACATCTTACAGATATGCAGATCATCGATGTGGAATTCCGCGTAGTCGCCGTTTTGGCGGAAGGGCACGGGGGATTCGTCGGGCAGGAGCAGGACGGATTTGGCCGGCGAGGAGACGCGGACCTTGACCGTGATGCCGCTCAGATGGGGGACGGAGAAAGCCTCGATGGCGTTGATTAGGCTGATGAGCTTGCGGCGCTTCTCGGGCACCTCGAATTCCACCAGTTCCACTTGAGAGGGGGCTTCGGCGGTGAAGGACCAGTCCTGCTGGTCATGGAGAAGCTGAATCAGCCGGACGAACAGCAATCCGTTGGCGTGGCGATAGGAGGCCTCGAAGGGGGCCGCCGAATAGATGATTTTTCCGCGTCCCACGGTTTTGAGAAGGAGGGATGGCGTGTCCAGCCAGCGGCCGGGTGGGTTGGAGTGGATGGAGGCGAAGCGGGCCTTGGGGGCGGTATAGTCGAAGCCATCCAGCGGATCTGGATGCAGCTCAGAGACTTCCGGAGCGGCGTAGGGTAGGGCGACCGTGGCCAGAACGCGGTCCGCCTGAACGCCATCCAGCTTCTGCATGGGAGACGTGACGGCCAGCGGGAAGGCCCGGTTGTGAAGGGCGAAGATGTCCCCATCTTCCTCTGTTGGAACCATATAGGTCATCGGTTCGTCATAGGCGCCTTGAGGGGCGATGCCCAGCAGGGCCTGGAACAGGCGGGGGGACAGACGGCCGCTGCAATACATTTTGCCGCCATGAGAGACGTAGTCAAGAAGGAAATCCGTCACGTCCTCCGGCAGATTGAAGGCGTCGGGGACGATGATGACCTTGGCGTTGGCCATCTTCTCCGGATGCCAATCGCCGAAGACGCCGTAGGGGATATGGGCCTCCTGCAGCATGTGGCAGGCGCCGGTGACGGCATTCACATGAGGCATGGCATCGGAGTCGCCGTTGTCGGGGTCGTATTTCGCCTCCAAATTGGTGAACACCGCAACATCCTGCGCCATCGTGCCTTCCATATAGGGTTCATAGCGTTCGGCCTCGCGGAAGAGGGTGCCATAGGTCTCATAGAGCCGCGAATCGAGGCGGCCGGTGGGGTCGATGGCGTCGATGAGCAAGGCGGCGCCGTGGTGGGCTAAAGTGTCCATGACGCTTTGGCGGAGCATGTCGATGGTTTTGGTGGTGGTGTGCTCCTTCAGGTCGGGATAGCAGCGGGAGGTCATGTATTCGAAGGGCTGGTTTCGGGTCATGTTGTAGTACAGCTTGCAGGCCACGGAGTGCTGGGGGACGCCGCCGTAGAAATCGCCGCCGCAATAGTCGGAGGTGATGGCGATGTTGCGGTTGACGCCGTAGCGCCAACCGGACAGCATGGGGGAGTACTGATGTTCCACGGTGCAGGCGGGATTGCGGCCTTTGACCTTGTCGGTGATCATTTGGCAGAATTCCTGCATCCAGTCTTCCCGCTTCTTCTGGAAGGCCAGCCAGGTGGGGTCGCTCCAATTTGGCTGGACGGGCAGCTCGCCGCCATGCTCCTCCTGCCAGCGGCGACGGCAGGCTGGGCAGGTGCAGATGCGGGTCCAGAACAGCATGTCCAGGAAGATGCCCTCGAATTCGAAGGTGTCGAATATCTCATCCAGCTGCGTCAGAACGAATTGGCGATAGTCCGGATTGTTGGGGCAGCATTGTCCGTAGCGGGGGCCGTTGAAGGACTGGCCGCCGCGGCTGTCGTAGCGGGTGCTGTGGCCGAATTCGTCGATGATGCGCCAATTGGGATGGTCGATGTAGGCGGCGTTGTTGTAGATCATGCTGTAGTAGGCGATTACGTCAATGCCGCTGGCATGGCAGAGCTGGAAGAGCCGCTGCATCTTCTCTTGGGCGTTGGGGAAGCTGGCATGACGGCGGCCGCTGGCCGTGTTCCAATAGCACAGCCCCACATGGGACTGAAGGTAGATCATGGCGGACTTGACGTGAGCCCGTTTCAGGTTGGCGACATAGTCTTCCGGACTGAACTGCGCCAGAAAAGCGGGATTCCAGTCCTCGATGTGCATGTCAATCAGATTGCGGCGATAGCTTGTGCGGTACCAGTCGGGATTGGTCATGACAAATTGTTTCTTTAAGTTATTTATTATGAATATGTTATGAATTATACGGAACTTTGGCGGCCACGCCTCAATGGAGCTGAATTGCGGCCACAAATCTTGCCTTTGGGGGTAGATTTCGAATCTTCACATTGCTATGATTGGTTCGAAGTGTGTTCCTTCAATGGCTAATTGTCTTGGGGCATGGCATCGTATTTCTCCAGCAGCCGGGTCAGTTCCTTCAGCCAGTTGGGTTTGGCCACGAAGATCAAGGTCTCATAGAACTCCAGTTCGTCGTAGCCGCCATGCTTCAGCAGATTCTCCAGGTCGGAGGGAAAGTCGTAGCCGCGCTCCGCGAGACAGCGGGTCATGCCCAAGAGGAAGGGGCGGCCGCCAGTGACCTCTGGCGTGAAGACGTCCCGAAACTCCTGATACATCAGCACGCCGTCGATGCCGTCGGCGAAATAGCGGTCATAGAGCCAGGGGAGATGGCGGTAAGTTTGGCGGTTGGCGCGGCGGGTTCCGTCGTCGGGGCCGCCGGGGACTTCGCCTGTGATGAGGAGCTTGCGGGAGCCGAGAATCTTCTTGCATTCGCGGATATAGTCGGCAATTCCCTCCGCGCGGATGCGGCGCAGCTTGTCCAGGTCGGGGGGCTCCTGCAGAATGTCCACCCCATGGCGTTTGAGATAGATGTCACGGACTTCCGGATTGAAGTCGTATTCATCAAGGGGCAGGCCGCCTTGGGCGTAGGTGGTCAGCATATAGCCATCGAAGGGATAGGCGGCGATTTCACGGAACTTGTCCAGTTTATGGGCCATGGCCAAGGGCACGTTGAATTCCACAAGTCCATAGTAATATGACTCTTGCGCATAATACTCATCCGTGTTCCCCAGCTTGAAGCCCACATGGTTGAAGCGGTAGTCCCATGCGGGTTTGGGGTGGGTGGCCGCAGGGGCCCAACTCAGGGGGGCCCATGACATGAAGCGGTCAATGTCCTCGGGAGACTCGCTGTCGGGGTTGCATTCGCAGACAAAGCCCCAGGCGGCGTCAATCTGCTGTCCCTGGCTGTTGAAGACCTGGTTTTGGATGGGGGACTGCAGCACCAAGGTATAGACCTTGCCGAAGACGGTGCGTGGTGTCAGTTTGACGAATTTCGCATGTAGTTCCAGCCCAGTGACTTCCAAAAAATTGTCCTTTTCCTCCGTCTTACCGGTGGTCACATGGAAGGGCTTTTCGTAGCGTTTGTAGTTGCCGTTGGTGTCGGAGTAGTAGATGGCCAGGTCGTCGGCGGTCAGCGGCGGCGTGGGCAGGTTCTTCTCCCGCCAGAACGGCAGATTGACGAAGCGGATGCGAGCGATGGGGTATTCATGGATTTGGGCCTCCGTGCTGAGGACGCCCGCCGGCTTTTGGGGAACATATTTAGGATGGCGTTTCAGGAAACACTCTGGATGGGCGCGGAAGAAGGGATCTAGAAAGGGCATGCCTTTGCAGCGTTCATTCAGCTCGCTCAGCTTGGGGTCCAGTTCCTTCATCCCCCAGCCGTAGGAGAAGCCGGGGTGTTCCCAGCTGATGGTCTCCCAACACCACACCTCCATGCCGTATTTATGTCCTAACTCTATGGTCTTCAATAGGATGTCATAATGCTTCATGGTGTTGATCAATCGCATGGACCCGGGCACGTCTTCATAGTGGTACAGCTCCTGCTCGCCATACTGAAGAGTGGCTTTGGAGGGGAAGAGGCGCAGCCCGTTGCAGTCTGTCCGCAGATACAGCTTGCGGATGCCCGCGTCATGGTATTCTTTGATGCGGGCTTCATAGACATCTTCCGGATAGTAGTCCTTTGCGCCGTTTTTGTCGTAGAAGACGTAGTCCAAAAAGTCCACTGTGGTGGCGATGACCGGCGCCTTGGCGGCGGCGACAAAAGGAATGCAAAGCAGGGAGAGGGGGATGAATAATGTCTTCAGCATGTTGGGGTAGCCTTTGGTCAAAATCTGCGGACAGGAATCGGAGCAGCCGTTGTCGCGGCAACCATTTCCATAAAATATCCCCATGAGGCGTTTTTTCCACCCATGAGAGGGCAGAATGTGGAGTTGGGAAGGACACAATTCGGAGTCCGCGGAAACCAGAGAATACCCAAAGCGATTGTTGCATCCGTTTCCACGTCGCACTATATTATATAGGATATATAGGAGTGCCAAAGGGCGTTGACATGCAATAGAAGGGAGACACCCATGCTGCTGGAAATCTTCAATGTGCGGAGCGGGGCGGTTCTGGACCGCTTTGCCGGAACGGAAACCGTTGACTATCTTGAGGTTCCGATTTGTGGACTGGCGGACCCCGAGGCCCTTGTGACCATCGACGGCAAGCCCGTTCGGCGGGATGACAGGCGCTTTGAGGGCACGGCCCGTCTGACTCGTCAAATCAACGAGGTGGTGGTGGTTTCCTCCAGCCAGTATGGCGAGCTGCGGCAGACGTTGACGCTGGTCTGGGACAAAAAGGCCTTCAAACGCTATAACTTCTCTTTGGACGACAATGTCTTCTTCTTGACGGACATCGCCCGTCAGCGCCCCAAGTCCCTTTTCGACCACTTCTATTTGAAGGCGCTAAAGGGCATCCATGACAAATACGGGACTTGCTTCACGGCCAACTGCTTCTTTCACAATGACCATAACCCATTTGAAATCAAGGACTTCCCTGATACTTACAAAGCTGAGTTCGAAGACAATGCGGACTGGCTGCGGCTGGCCTTCCACGCCAAGTCGGAGTTTCCGGAGCGCCCCTATCAGTGGGCGTCACCAGAGAAACTGGCCGCCGACTATGATCTAGTTTCGTCGGAAATCGTTCGCTTTGCGGGAGAACGGACGTTGATTCCTCCCACGAACCTGCATTACGGCATGGCGCCTCAGACCAGTCTGCATGTCCTTCGCGAGCGGGGCATGAAGGTCAACACGGGGTCGTTCATTCTGCCCTATCCGCCGGAGGACGCCGCCAACCCCTTGGCCCGTTGCTGTGACATCGGCTTATACTATGGCAAGGACGTGGCGGAATATGTGGTCTCCCATCTGGTCTTCTATGACCGCTTTCAGGACATGTTCCTCTGTCCGGACGCTCTCATCTGCAACTTGACTCCGCTGGACCAGATTGTGCCCGAAATGGATCGTCTTCTCATCAACAACCCCTATTACAACACCGCCATCGCCCTGCTGAGCCACGAGCAGTATTCCTATCCGACCTATGTGAACTACCTGCCGGACCATCTGCAGCGGATTGAACGGGCCGCCGCCCACGCCACGCTCTCCGGCTATACGCCAGTCTTCTTCGCCGAAGGCCTTTTGGGGAATCCTGTGTGGGAGGCGAAGGGAAACTCTTAAGTCGTTCCTGTGGCGGGAATAGCGGATTGACATCTGCACCGCGTTGAGGGCGCGTCTTGCCGTGGCGGAAGCGTAGCGTTGTCGTCGCAACAAGTTGCAACAAGGCATCATAGGAGACAGAGCACGAGCCCCAGAAGAATCAGCGTGACGCCGCAGAGCTTGATGGCGGTGCATTTCTCATGGAGGAACAAAATTGCCATGAACATGCCAATGGGCAGTCCGATTTGCCGAAATGCCTGAATGAAGGACACGTTTTTGACATAATGCATGGCGACCAGCACCAAAATGTAGGTGAGGGAGGAACAGAAGCCCGCGCAGAACACGCTGGCGGCGTGGGACTTGAGCGTGGGAAGGAGGTCCCGCCGGCAGGATGGGGTCAGCAGGGCGATCGTCCAGCCGCAGGCGTTTTGGGTCAGGACTCGGATGGAATAGAAGGTGACGGAGAACATGACTCCCGAAATGTCCTGCGGACTGTGGGCGACCATGCAGTCTTGGGCATACTTGTCAAAGAGGGTGTAGCCGGTGGTGCCTAATGCCACAAGGATGACCAGCAGGATGTTGCGGTCCAGATACCGTCCTGGCCGGAGCTCGCGGAAGCTCTTCAGGGGCATGAGCAGGCAGCCCGTGAAGGCCAGCAGCATGCCCACAACGGCGATCCATTTCAGAGGCTCCCCCAGCCGCATCAAAGTGGTGATGCACATGGTGAAGAGGATGGGCAGCGAGCGCATCATGGGATAGGCGATGGACATGTCCATACGGTCGTAGGCAATGAGGAGGGTTTTTCCATAAGTTAGGTCACAGCAGACACTTAGGAATACCATGAGAAAGAACTTCGCCGGCAGGTGCCACACGTCCACTGGCGTCCAGAACTGCAGTTGCCCCCAGATGACCAAATCGGGAAGATACATGAGGATATACGAGGCCAGACTGGCCTTGTTGCGCTTCAGCAGCATGTTCCATGTGGAATGCAGAATCGCGGAGATGACAATCAGAATGGCGGGAAGAATGGTCATGGGACAGAAAGAACGTGGGCGGTTGGGAGCATGAGGGGCAACAGACACTTCCCCAGATGCGGTGCGCATAATTATACTCAGCTTTTCAGCAAAATTCAAGAGAACAGGGTCCATTTGCATGAAAAAGGGGAGTGACGGTTCGAATTTGCTGCGTGATTGGCATGGAGTGTCCCGCTTCTCCTTTCCCTCAAGTCGTCCTGTCGGGTTTGATGACCGTCGCGTCAGGCGGTGGATGGGATGACGAGATTCTCATGGATTCTGTCGAGCCAACTTGCAATCTGGGCCAGAACGGTCATAGTATTCTTTTTCCGATTTATGGCATCTCCTTCGGTTGTACGGTAGCCATCATTAAGATGCCATCAACCACTTTTTTCAAGCTTGCCGTTCAGTTATGTGACGGCTGTGTAATTCATATGGAATCGACAACAAAACACATAACGATAATCCAAAACCTATTGGAATATCCTCGGGAGCAGGAATGGTTTGAGTTCAAGGCCAACTGGTTCGAACCCAATGCGATAGGGGAGTACATTTCCGCTTTGGCGAATGCCGCTGCCTTCCATGGGCAGAATTTTGGCTATCTGGTCTGGGGCATTGACAATGACACCCATGCCATTGTGGGAACGACGTTTGATTCGACCATGGAGGTAAAACGCGAACCGCTAATGCATTTTCTTGCGCGGCAATTGTCTCCTGACACGGCATTTGACTTTCATGAGCTGGAGTTGGAAGGCAAACGCATGGTGCTGCTGGAAATTGCGGCTGCAAAAGCCGTTCCGACTGCCTTTGCGAATGTGCGTTATTTTCGCATCGGTTCTAGCAAGGTTGTCTTGATGAAATACCCCGAAAGGGAAACGGCACTATTCCAGATTCTCCGCGTTGGTCAGCCGTCCCTCACCAATACGGAGGCGTTAAAACAGGATCTTGCGTTCAACAAACTTATCGTCTATTATGCCTCTAAGGGAATCACGCTGAACAAACGCACATTCAAGCGGAATCTCGGTTTCCTGATGCCAGACGGCAAATACAACCTACTGGCACAGTTGCTTTCGGACGACAGCGGCATTACCATTCGCTTCGCCATCTTCAATGGCAAGGATAAAACATCCACAATGTATGCCGTTCGTGAAATTGGACGGACCTGCTTGCTATATTCATTGGATAAAGTATTGGAACTCGGAGATTTACTAAATGTTCCGCAAGCTGATGAGCGCCACCGCGTGGTTGAGAGGAAGGAAGTGTCGCTATTCAATGCCGCGGCCTACAAAGAAGCAGTCATCAATGCCTTTGTCCATAACCGCTGGACGGAGCTCAACTCGCCCATGTTCTGTGCTTTCAGCGACCGTATCGAAATCCTTTCCCACGGGACATTGCCGCCGCAGCAGACCATGCAGGGGTTCTTTGAAGGCATCTCCATTCCGGTCAATAAGGAGTTGTCCGACATCTTCTTGCAGTTGCACATCAGCGAGCGTACAGGACGAGGCGTCCCGAAAATCATTGGCGCATATGACAAGGGCATCTACCGATTCGAAGAGAACACGATTTCTGTCATCCTGCCCTTTGACAAAATAGTTGTCAATGCACAAGTCGATGTCGCTACCCCAGTCGCTACCCCAGTCGCTACCCCAGTCGCTACCCCAGTCGCTACCCCAGTCGATACCCCAGTCGATACCCCAGTCGATACCCCAGTCAATACCCCAGTCAATACCCCAGTCAATACCCCAGTCAATACCCCAGTCAATACCCCAGTCGCTACCCCAGTCGCTACCCCAGTCAACGTTGATACCCCAGTCAGTACCCCAGTCAATACCCCAGTCAATACCCCAGTCAATGTTGATACCCCAGTCAGTACCCCAGTCGATATTCAAGAACAAATTCTTCAATTCTGTTCTACTCCAAGAGGCATTCTTGAAATTGCCAACTATCTAAAATACAAACAGAAAAAATCTGTCAGACGTCAATTGATCCCCCTATTGAAACAAGGGCGTTTGGCCATGACGATTCCGCAGAGTCCCAACAGCCGTTTCCAGAAGTACATAACAATTAAATAGATCATTTTTCAGAGAAACGCGATGGACAAGATCACGCCAGAGCAGCGCAGTTACACGATGAGCCGGATTCGGTCGAAGGACACGAAGCCGGAGATGGTCGTGCGCCGTCATCTCCATGCGTTGGGGTTCCGTTATCGCCTCCATTCCTCCAAACTGCCTGGGCATCCGGACATCGTGCTTCCCAAGTGGCACACGGTCATTTTCGTGAACGGCTGTTTTTGGCATCGGCACGAAGGCTGCAAGGCGGCCACCACGCCAAAATCCAACGTGGCGTTTTGGATGGCCAAGTTCGAGCGGAACGTGGCGCGGGACAAGAAGGAACACACCGCGCTGGAAGCCGCTGGCTGGCAGGTCATTGTGCTGTGGGAATGCGAGGTGAAGCGGCGACTGCCGACTCTTGCCGATGAAATCAAGGAGGATGGGTCATGAACTGCACCCTTTGCAACATGTGCATGATTGAAGACACAGACACAGGCCGCGTTCTCGTGCAGCACCGCCTTCCGAAACCCACAAATCCATGGTGCGGATTGACGTTCCCCGGCGGCCATGTGGAGGCGGGGGAGTCCATCATGGCCTCCACCGTTCGCGAAATCCGCGAGGAGACGGGGCTGACAGTCTCAAACCTGCGCTTGTGCGGCGTGGTGGAGTGGGAAGTGCCGGAGAAGCCGCAACACACGGTCTGGCAGGACAATATCCCAAATTCCAAATACATCGTCTTCATGTTCCGCACTTGCGCTTTCTCCGGCGAACTCAAATCCTCCACTGAGGGACAGATGGAGTGGATGACACTGAACGAGATGCGCAGCGGCGGCCTCGCGCCGTTTATGGCGGAATACCTCCGCGTCCTGCTGGAAGATGAGGTCCTCCAGGCCTATGGCATCAGCGGAAGCGGAATATTGACCTGTCAGAAAAGCTAAAATAGGAGCACCCATAAATAAGAGCACCCATAAATAGGAGCACCCATGAAACGAAGACACTCTCAATTTCTTTTCTGTGCCATGATAGCGGTCGGCATCGCCCTGCTCTCTGGCTGCGCACGCAGGCCCTTGTCTCTATGGAATGAAGGCGCCCCGGCCAAGACGGCCCTTGTCCATTACGTGAAGACCGTCACAAAGGCCAGTTCTCCAGACTTCATCCCACCCAAGGAGCGCGTGGCCGTGTTCGATTTGGACGGCACGCTCTTTCTGGAGACGGCTCCCACGTATTTCGATTGGCTCCTGTTTGAGCACCGGGTTCTGGATGACCCTAGCTATCATGCGACCGACGAGCAACTTGTGGCAGCCCGTGCTTCCCGCGCCGGCCGGTTCCCCAAACTGGACGCGGAACGGGAGCGCATGGTGTCAGAGGCGTATAAGGGCATGACCATCAATGACTTCGATGCTTTTGTCCGCCGCTTCATGCAGGAACCTCAACCCGGCTTTGCAGGACTCAGAAGAGGTGATGCATTCTATCGGCCGATGGTCGAGGTCGTGGACTTTCTTGTGCGAAACGGCTTCACGGTCTATGTCATCAGCGGCACGGACCGGCTTACCGTGCGCCCTTTGGTGGACGCATTGCATCTTCCTCCTTGTCAAGTCATTGGGTCGGACAGCACCATTGTCGCCAGTGGACAGGGGGAAGCCGACGGGCTCGACTATACGTTCCAAAACGGCGACACGCTGATCTTGGGGGGACAAAACCTCGTCAAGAACTTGCAGATGAACAAAGTGTCCATTATCGCGCGGGAGATTGGAACCCAGCCTGTTCTGGCGTTTGGCAATAGCATGACGGATGCGAGCATGGTGAACTACGCCATCTGCGGAAATAAACATAAGGCATTGGGCTTCATGCTATTATGCGATGACCTAGAGCGTGAGTACGGCAATGCCGCAAAAGCGGACAAGATGCGCGAAGCCTGTTCACAGTACGGGTGGATTCCCATCTCGATGCGAGATGACTGGAAGACAATATATGGCAATGACATCATCAAACAGGAGATTCAGCCGTGAAGTATACCTTCATTCTGAACCTTGCAATCGTAGCGATGGCTGAAATTGTAAGTTGTTGAATATAAATAGCTTATGATAATATTTCAGCAGGCTTCGGCGCTTCGGCCAGTTGCCGGCGGTTTGATTCGTCCGCAGACAAACGCTGAATGATTCCCTTGGGGCCGCTTTTCAGAACGGCTTTTTCACCATTAGCGGATTGACTTTTCACGAACAGGGAATATTGTGTTGGTCAGTTTGATGTCGTTGTCCCGCAGCGGACAATTTGAAAAGCAGGTCACAAATGGAGATGAATATGAAGAACAGCCTACGGATATGGACGCGGAACGGTTTGGTATTCTGTGGGGTGGTTTTCTTTGCCGTGGCGGATGTTCAGGCGGATTTGCTCCCTTGGCCGGCTCGCCGCCGGGATGAGAAGGAGGCGCCAGAGCGGCGTGAACCGCCGCCGAAGCCGGACGACCATGGGAAGCCCCTGCCGCCACCGCCGAAGCCGGACGACCATGGGAAGCCCCTGCCGCCGCCACCGCCGAAGCCGGACGACCATGGGAAGCCCCTGCCGCCGCCACCGCCGAAGCCAGATGACCATGGGAAGCCCCAGCCCCCACCGCCGCCGAAGCCGGACGACCACAAAAAGCCCCCAAAGCCTCCCAAAAAAGAACGGCGTGGCTTCTTCAGACGCCTCTTCAGGTGGTCTTGACATCTCTTGAATAAGGAACGAAACAAGCAGATTCAATCCCATCCCATGGCGGTGCCTCCATTGGCCTATGCCATGGGTTTCCATTTTCTTGTGGATGCCGTCTGCTGCGCCACGGTGCTTGGCCCCCTCATCGCCCGCAACGGGACGCAGGCCTTTGAAATGGTCAGCGTCTACAATTTCCTTGCCTTTGCGACGCAAATGCTTACGGGATATTTGGCGGATCGTGTCAGGCGGGACCGATGGCTTGGTGCGGTGTCCATCGCCATGCTTGGTGTCGGCGGCTGTCTGACGTTGGGGTTGCCCTGGCTGTCCATCGGGCTTTTGGGTCTGGGCAACAGCCTGTTCCATGTGTCGGCAGGACGGGAAGTGATTAGGACTCAAGGGATTGGGGGCCGCATCGTCAAGAGCTGGGCTTTGGGATTCTTTGTGGCTCCGGGGGCATTGGGCATCTGCATGGGAACCCTATGGCCGACGATCATGCATTCGGTTTCATTGGCGGCTTTGCTGGCCATGGCTGTCCTCTATGGATTCTTCCCGCCGGAGGAATGTTTGGAAGATACTTGTAATAAGGATGATATGACTTTTAAAGGGCATGGGTCCTGGCATGCGGCGGCGGCGGCCATGATGGGGTTCTGCGTGCTTTGCCGTGCCGCCGCCGGCAGCTGCATGGCTCCTCCATGGCAAGGGGTTATAGCGTGGTCGTTGGCCCTTGGCGTAGGAGTCGTCTTGGGGAAAATGGCGGGAGGCATTTTGGCGGACCGCATGGGGCCATGGACGGTGGGACTTTGGGCCTTGGGCATCTCATGGCTTCTGCTCACCATGGTCTCTGGCCATCCATGGGGCTTTTGGGCTGGACAGGTGGTGGCCAACCTGATGATGGCAGTCACGCTCTTTGTTTTGGTCTGGCTGTATCCGCAGCGTCCGGGCCTGATGTTCGGATTGGCCGCCGCCCTCCTGTTTCCTGGCAGTCTGGTCCGCTTCATGCCCCATCGTGAACAATGGTTCAGCATCTGCTATCTTGTTGCCATGGTTTGCTTTGCGGCAACGGGCTGGCTTTGCCGCCGCAACGGCATGGGCATCTCCTTGAAGGCGGTGTCCGATGTCGATGATCATCAAGGGGATGGTCATGCCTGAGTCCTGCACCCCCTTGCAAATGGCGGGAATCGTGGCGGCAGGCGTTCTGTTGACGGTTCTGCTGGAAGGACTTGTGTTCTGCACGGCCCGCGAGTTTCGGAACCGCGCATTCCTTCTGACAACAGTGTGGGTGAACGTGAGCACCAATCTGCTGCTGAATCTGGGCATCTGGCTCTTGGGGCGACCCGTGGAACTGACGTCATGGGAAGTGCTTACAGGCGAGGCGTTGGTCTGGCTCGCCGAATACGTCGTCTATGGGCTGCGTTTTGGCTTCTCACGGAAACTTCTTCTCTATGTCTGTCTGGCCAATGGACTTACCTATGCCTTGAGCAATCTGATTTAGTTGAAAAACAACCACGGATGCGGAATGGCCGTTCAAAATCTGTCAACATATGAATTATGAGATGGGCAAACCTAAACCCGCGGTTGCCGCCATGGTCAATGGCTGTTTTTAGATTGAATTGCAAATAAAATTGCATGTTAACGAATGCGAAAAATGAATAAAGAAAAGAGGCCGAGAGAAGCGACAAAATTGGCAAAAATCGCGTTTGGAATAGCCCAAAATGACCTCATGTTTTTAGGGAAATGCCCACAAATGGCCCTAGAATGCTCTCTGTTGCGATTGATGCCCAACCCTGTATATTAATACCTCCCCCAATAGATAGGCCCTAAAATGGCCATTTCTGCGAGTTTTGCCATTCTTGCATTTTCTTTCATCATCTTGCAATATGGAAAGCCTGGGCAATGGTTTGAGCAATTCACGCCCGTGGATGGAATCGATGATGGGCCTGGGCGATCCGCGCACTGTCCGTATGGGTGTAAATCTGTGTGGTAGCAATACTTGCATGACCGAGCATCTCTTGAATGACACGCAAGTCTGCACCGTTGGTCAGCAGATGGGTGGCGAAGGAATGCCGCAGGATGTGGGGATAGATGTTTTTGCGGATACCGGCTCGCGAGGCCGCTTCTTTCACAATCATCCAGATCCGCTCGCGGGTGAGCATGCGGCCGTTGTTGGAGAGGAAGAAGGGGATGGGATCCTCTTCGCGGAGCAGTTCGGGGCGGGCTTTGACCAAATAGCGTTTCAGGCTGTGGAGGGCGCTTGAGCCAAAGGGCACCAGCCGCTCCTTGTTTCCCTTGCCGATGACCCGCAGAAACCGCTTTTCCAGAAGCACTCCGTCCTTGCGGAGGGTGCAGATTTCGCTGGCGCGGAGGCCGGAGGCGTAGAGCAGCTCCAGCAGGGCACGGTTCCGGATCTCCAGCGGCTCGCGGCCGGAAAAGGCACCCAACAGCGCATCGACCTCCCGCAGAGAGAGAAAATCTGGAATCAGCCGCCACAGCCGCGGATGCTCCATGATTTCCGTGAAGTCGGAGGGGACAATTTTCTCCACGGCCAGAAAGCGGAAATAGACTTTGATGGAAACCAGTCGGCGGGCGATGGTGCTAGTCTCCATGCCATCCCCTTTGCTGTTCTCCAGAAAGTCAAGGATGTGGGAGCGGTCGATTTCTCCAACATCTTGAATTCCAAGTTGTTCCAAATATGCGAAGAAAAAGCGGAGGTCACTGGCGTAGGCGGCGGCAGTGTTGGCGGCCAAACCGCGTTCCAGCCGGAGATGACCGATGAATTCCTCCAGATAGTCGTTGCGCATGTTCAGAAGAAGGCGAGAGGGGTGCTGACCCAGGCGTCACGGGAGTCCGTGACGGCCAGATAGGCGGCGGTGGCGGCCTCAGGAGCCGTGGCGGTGAGGGTGTCGGCGGAGGCATCCCACGCGGCGGGTGTAGAGCACCACAGGCGGTCCGGCCAGAAGCCAAGGTCCTGCGTATAGACGAGATGGGCTTCCTTAATGCTTCCCGTGGAGAGAGTTACGGTGGCAGTCAATTGGCGGCCTTCCTGTTGCATTTCAGACAAGGCAGGCAGCGCCGGCTTGCCTTGCAGCATGGAGTCCGCGAAGAGCCGGACTTCCGGCGGATCTCCGGAAGGGGCATGGTCGTGGTGCATGCGGATTTTGTAGCTTCGGGTCACGGCGGTGGGAGGAAGGAGGGTGGAGCGGTTCCAGATTTCCGTGTAGAAGTGAGGGTCGTTGGTGCCGTTGCAGAAAAACATGGGCATGGTGGCATGGACAAGATAGCGGGACGGATCCCAAAGCCGCAGCCACTTTTCAGCTCGCTCCTGACCCAATTGGAGAAAGTCGTTGTGCCAGCTGGAATCCTGCCCCAAGAAGCCGCAGCCGTAGATGGGGGCCGCGAAGCGGAAGCGGGAGTCGAGCCCGGAGACGATGCAGGTCAGATAGCCACCCCATGAAATGCCCGTGATGCCGATGCGGTCCGCATCAACTTGTGGGAATGTGCGCAGCAGAGAATGGGCGCGGATGACGGCGGCGACGGCCTGATAGCTCCATTGATCGTGCTCTGGCTTGTCGATGGCGTCGGAGATTTGCGGCGGATGGGCGCCGGACCATTCATGGGAGTCCGCGCAGAAGTCGTCCATGTCGCCGTTGAGCTGAGGAAGGTGGCCGAAGGCATCCAGGGCGATGGCGGCGTAGCCGCGCTCATTCCACAATTTGACCCAATAGCGGAAAGCGGTGCCGCCGCCGCCGTGGACGAGCACGATGCCGGGGACCTTGTGCTGTGCGTCCGCATGTTCGGGGAAGCCCACCCACGCGAAGAATTTGGCGGGATGGCCCTCGTGAGGTTCGGTGGCGATCATCAGCGGCTGGATGGACTGCCCGGCGACGGCATCTTGAAAGGGTTTTGGCGCCTCAAAGGTCTCTGGCTGGCGGAATAGTTCCTGAAGATTCCAAAGGTTTTGGGGGTGAGTGGGCAGTTCCTGCGGGAAGGGGACGATTTCATCCTTTCCACGGCTGACAAAGGGGGTTGACAGTTCATCAAATGTGTGCATATAAAGGAAAGAAAAAGAATAAAAATGAAATATTAGTTTCTGTAGATGAATGCGTTTTTGCTGTTCAACGGAACTCCTGAAAGGCAGCCGAAACGGCCGGAAAGGAGCCCTTCAGTCAATGGCCTCGAAGAAATAGACGATGGAATCGCAGTCGTTATGGCCAAGCTCCTGACACCACAGGCCCATGTTGGCAAGCAGGTCTCCGGGGAAGACTTGCTGTTTCTCCGAAGGCACGGCGTCGTTCACAAGGCGGTAGTGGCGTTTGGGATCCAGCCCGAGGACGGGGAAAATCGGAGTGTTGAGCACATTGCCGAAATGAGTCCGGCGGACAACGGTCAGCACGGCCTGAGACTGGTCTTTGGACGTGCAGCACCACGCCTCGACGGGATTGTCGCGGAAGGCGTCCGTGAGGCGGTAGTAGTCCCCTTCGGAGATGACGTCATGATAGCGATGATAGGCGGCGTTGAGGCGGATGGCGGTGGCCTTTTCCTCCTCCGTCAGCTTGGTCAGGTCCAATTCATAGCCGAAGGTGCCGGCCATGGCCACGTTGCCGCGGGTTTCGAAGGGGATGAATCGCGCGGTGGTGTGCTGAGTGCTGATGTGGGCGCCCATGGAGGCGACGGGATAGATCATGGAGGTGCCGGCCTGGATGCGCAGGCGGTCGATGGCGTTGGTGTTGTCGCTGCACCAGATTTGGGGGAGGTAATAGAGCATGCCCGCGTCGAAGCGGCCGCCGCCGCCGGAGCAGCCTTCGATAAGCAGATTGGGGAAGGTCTGAATCAGCCGCTCGTGGAGCGCATAGACGCCAAGTATGTAGCGATGAGGCACTTCCCCCTGTTGGTCCGCGGGCAATGGCGAGGAGAAGATGTCCGACATGTTGCGGTTCATGTCCCATTTGATGTAGTCAATGCCTGCGCGGGCGATGAGTCCGGCCATGACATCGTAGAGGTGCTGAACGACTTCCGGTCGGCTGAAGTCCAAAATCAGTTGGGTGCGGCCGTAGCAGCGGGGGCGGTTGGGGACGCAGAGGACCCAATCCGGATGGGCACGGTAGAGTTCGCTGTCCTCAGAGATCATTTCGGGCTCGAACCACAGGCCGAATTTCATGCCAAGAGCGTGGATGCTGTCCGCCAGCTCCTTCATGTCGCCGATTTTGCTGCGGAACTCGAACCAGTCTCCCAAAGAGGTGCGGTCATCATCCCGATGGCCGAACCAGCCGTCGTCCAGAACCAACATCTCGATGCCGATGGTGGCGGCCACGCGGGCAATGTCCAAGATCTTCTGGGTGTTGAAGTCGAAGAAGGTGGCTTCCCAATTGTTGATGAGAATGGGGCGGCGTTTGCCGTTCCAGGGGCTGCGGATGAGATGGCCGCGCATGAAGTCGTGGAGGTTTCGGGACATGAGGCCAAAGCCTTCCGCCGAATAGGTCATGGCCATTTCAGGGGTCTCGAAGGAGGCACCAGGCTCCAGTTTCCAGCTGAAGAAATCCGGATGGATGCCCAGCTGAACGCGGACCATGTCGAATTGGGTCAGCTCAATGCCCTCATAGTGGTTGCCGCTGTATTCGAGGACGAAGCCAAATGCCTCTCCCTGTGTCTCCGTGGTTGTCTTCTCGCAAAGGACGGTGGCGGCGGTGTTGACATGCCCTGTGGCACCGCGCGTGCTTCCCGTGGCCTGCAGACCATGGCGCAGGGGCACACGCTCCGCTGTCCGCTCGCGGCACCAGCTGCCTTGGAAGTCGACCATTTCGAGTTCTTGCTTGCCCATCACATCCAATTGGCCACTCATGACACGGTTCAGTTGGATAGGGGCGGGGGAGAGGTTCGTGATGATGGCGGAGCGGGTGAGGGTGTCGCATTCCTCAAAGACACTGTAGAGCAGGATAATTTCCAATCCTGTAAATGCATCGCGGCACGTGATTTCCAGATTTTCGCCCTTGGCGTTGCCGAAGGCGTGCGGCAGGCCGTTGAGCGGGCGCTTCGTGTCTGTGAGCCGATGGGAGACGAAGCGGGGGTCGGTCCAGCAGGCACCGTCCGGTCCCGTGGCGGCCACGGCGGCGATTCGCATGTCCCCTGAATTGAAGCCGCTGTACTCCTGTGGGAGTATATCAGGCCCCTGGTCGGAGCTTTCATCCTGCCGCATGGGGCAGAAGGAGGCGGGATACTGCCTGCCGTGGCGGCAAAGGATCGACGCCACGTCTTCGATGCGCTTGCCGTAGTAGATGTGCTCCAGCCGCCCGACAGGGTTGGCGAAGAAGACATATGACGTGTGGCGGGTCTTCAGATGGAACAGCCGTCCATCGGACAGAATGTCAATCATGGAACACTCCTTTTATACCTTATTATATATATGTATAGGGAACCCTGTGGACAGACCGTCTGTTCATGCCCATGTCGCTGCCCTCCCGTGGAAAACATTCCTATTAATGTACTCCATTCATCCGGCTTTGCCTTTTACGTCGTCGCGTTTTGCTGAAAAATCATGGACAATGCGGATTCAGCTGCCACATTCGCCCGCATGGAGACCGCAAAAACAGCCCGATGCCCCATGACGCATGCCAGATTTCTAATTTCTAATTCCCTTTGTTAAAGTTATAACTTGCTAATTATCAATTTGTTACGACTCCAATATAGGGCAGGTTACGGTACAGCTCATGGGAGTCCAGTCCATAGCCCACAAGATAGGCGTCAGGCGCGGAGAAGCCGGTCCAGTCCGCCCGTGGCAGTCCGTCGGAAGGTCGTGGAACTTGTTTGTCGATCATCACGGCGGTGCGGACGTCTTGGGCTCGCTTTTCCAAAACGTAACGGCGGGTGACGTTTAGGGTCCGCCCGCTGTCCAGCACCTCGTCAACCAAAAGAATATGGCGGTTGGCGGGATCCAGTTTCAGCGAAGAGCGGAAGGAGATGTCGTTGCCCCGCTGGTCTCCATGATAGCTGGCGATGGCTAGGGAGTCCACGAAGAGGGGAAGGCGGATGGCGCGAATCAGGTCAGAGGCAAAGGGCAGGGCGCCGTTGGCCAGGGCAACCACCGTCAACGCCTTGCCTCTGTAGAATTCTGTCATCTCCAGCCCCATCTGTTGGACTCGTTGGGCTATCTGTTCTTGGGTGAACAGGACGGAAATCTGACTGTCAAAGGTGTTGGATTGTGGAGTCATCGTCAGCTTCATTAGAGATTTTAGAGGGGAAAACGTTGCAGAGCGGCGGGACCTGTTGGCGTCTCACGCCAGTTTGAGGAGCCGTTTGGCGTTGCCGATGGCTATTTTTTGAAACGTCTCCTCCGAAAGGAATCCGTCGTGGCGCAATTCCAGCAGAAAGCTGTCCAAAGGATACATAGAGCCGGCCTTGCAGATGTCCGTCGCGTACATGAGCCGGTCTTGGAATTCGTTAAGAAAGGCGATGGCGTTCTCTTTGTCACGGGTGAGGGCGGTGTAGGCGCTTCCGGCGGACAGGTCGGCCCATAGGTTGGGGTGGTTTCGGAACAGCCGATAAAGGGCCCCCTCTCCATGAACGGGATGGGTGATGTAAGAGGAGCGGACGTCTCCCGGCTCCAGCACGCCCATCTCGCTCCAAAAGGACGGACCATGGCCGATGATGGTCAGCTTGGGAAAGGTCTCGAGGCAGGTTTCCAGCTGGGGAAGCCCCGGATCGTCGTAAAGGCCATAGTCTCCGCCAATTTGGGCGGAAATGTCAAATGTGAGCGGAAACTCGAATGCCTCCACTTGACGGAAGAAGTTCATGACGAGGGGATGAGTGAAGGGCAGATTGGGCATGAATTCCCCTATTCCCTTGAAGCCGTGATCTTTATACCATGAGAGCCAAGGGGAGAAATCCGTCGTTGGCGAGTTGGAGATGCCTCTCGGATCCAAATTGCAGAAGGGAAGGAAACGGCCCGGATATAGGCGGGTCATCTCCAAAATCTCTTCATTGGATTGGGGAAGATAGGTCTCCGGTCCAATCAACGGCATGAGAATTCCGCATTCAATGTGGTGAGCATCATACATTTCCACAATTTGGGCGGGATTGGCGAATTGGGTCTGCCCATCCTGCGGCGGACCTGGATACAAATAGGCGTGCACATGCATGTCAAAAAACATGGAAAACTCTCCTGTTGAACAATGGTATGGTCAAACCGTTCACACAATATTCCATAAATATAGCCGTATGGCGGGAACATTCAAAATATGCCCCCGCGACAGGGAACATTTATCGTTTTTGCCGTTGCCGAATGACCTCGGAAAGGGCCGAGGACGATAAAAAATCATTTTTTTCACGAAAAAAGTCACTTTTTTCGGCCTGACGGCTTGCGGAGGGGGAAAACCGTGCTATCTTAAACACTCGCCGTCCGGAGAGGGCGGCGGGCTCCTTGGAAACCGAGCAGCGCAATACAGAGCGATTGTCACGAGAAAAAAGCGAAATTGAAGAGAAGGCGAAGCCGCGGCGTCATGCCGCGGCCCCCAAGGTCTTTCTGCAATGGAGAGTTTGATCCTGGCTCAGAATGAACGCTGGCGGCATGGATTAGGCATGCAAGTCGAACGAGCGCGCCCTCGGGCGCGAAAGTGG
>JAEEGL012197617.1_pt1 | contig 92921 bp, 85 predicted proteins | sample 9134231 | NCBI WGS metagenome assembly JAEEGL01 (sample SAMN16246548, study PRJNA631951) | gut metagenome | biome: gut microbiome; feature: rumen; material: fiber-attached | host: Bos | place: Iran: Karaj | collected 2018-10 | reverse complement strand
TTTACAGATATAAATCACCATTTAATTTCATCTTCGAACCTGAGTTTTCCACAGGTTCCCCTGTTGGTGAGCCGGGTGGGACTTGAACCCACGACACCAAGCTTAAGAGGCTCGTGCTCTAACCAGCTGAGCTACCGGCCCGCTCACTTCTCCTATTATATCACAAATTCCTCTTTTGTGAATATCCTGCTATTGACATTCATGATAAACTATGCTATAATAGCAAGACAGTACATTTAAAGAGGTGATTATGTGGCAATTTTGCTTGAGCCTTGCCCAAAGTGTAGCGGCAAAGGCAAGTTAAGATGGAGCCCCCACCACTGGAAACGCAAAATCAATCCCCCCAAAAAACATACTAAAGAACCCCACTTTGCACTAATCCAGTGCCAAACATGCAATTTCAAAACGCCAACTTTCAGGCCAAAAAATGGCGAATCTGACCAAAAGCTCAAAGAGCTCGCTATCGCATCGTGGAACAACATGCCACGCAATTAGTCCATCAAACCTCTCGCAACTTACTCGATAAGCCCCAACCGGGGCTTATAATTTTATCAACTCTTGTTTATTTTTAATCTATTTCACAACTTGTTTAACCAATTTATTTGACCAACCTACTTCGCATACTCCACCGCACGCGTCTCCCGGATCACATTCACCTTGATAACTCCTGGATACGACATCGTCGCTTCGATCTTATTTGCAATATCGCGCGCTAGCTTCAAAGCCGACAAATCATCAATCTGTTTTGGTTCTACAATCACCCGAATTTCACGTCCTGCCGCAATTGCATAAGCTTTGTCAATCCCTGGGAACGATGTCGCAATGTTCTCAAGATCACGCATTCTTTCTGCAAAGTTCTCTGCCGAAATATTTCGTGCACCCGGACGTGCAGCCGACATCGCATCGCAAATTTTTACAATAATCGCCTCCGGTGTTGTTGGTTCAATATCATCATGATGCGCCGCAATTGCGTGCACGATTGGTTCACTCATGCCATACTTCTTTGCCAGTTCTGCACCAATATCCGCATGTTTCCCCTCAATTTTATGTGTCACTGCCTTGCCCATATCATGAAGCAAAGCTGCCGTCTTCGCAATTCTTTTATCCGCACCAATCTCTTCCGCGATCATTCCGGCCACATGCGCCATTTCAATTGAATGCAAAAGCACATTCTGCCCATATGAAGTCCTAAATTTCAATTCGCCAAGCAAATGCAAAATCTCTCGCGGAATCCCTACTACCCCCACTTCACGCGCTGCATCTTCACCAGCTCGTACTACTTCCTTTTCAATTTCTTTTTCCGCTTTGGCCACAGCCTCTTCAATCGACGAAGGGTTAATTCTCCCATCTTTCATTAAACGTTCCAAAGCATACCTCGCCACTTGCCTCCTAATCGGGTCAAACGATGACAGCACTACCATTCCTGGCGTATCATCTACCATAATATCTACACCAGTCGCTCGTTGTAAAGCCTGAATATTCCGCCCTTCTTTACCAATAATCCGTCCTTTCATATCATCATCTGGTAGTTTCAACGCCGTAATCGTCCGGTCTGCCGTCACCTCTGACGACATTCTTTCCATTGCAGTTAAAAGCATCGCTTGCGCCGTCTCATCAATATCATGCTTTAGCTCTTTTTGTTCTTTTACAATTAGGCCAACCAGGTCTTGCTTGATATCATTCTCTGTCATCTTCATCAGCTTTTCTCGCGCATCGGTTTTAGACAACCCAGCAATCTTTTCCAATTTTTCATGCTGTTTTACCCGAATATCTCTAATTTCATTCTTGAGCTCTTCAATTTCTTTTTCTTCTCGGTTTAGTTTCTCCGACTTCTTCTCCAACTGATCCAATTTAGTATCTAAAGCCGTCTCTCTTTCTGCTAAACGATTTTCTGTTTTTTTCCACTCTTTGCGCCGCTCATTTTCCTCAGTCTGATTCTTTTCGGTCAATTCTGCAGCTTCTTTTTTAGCATTCAAAACAATTTCACTTGCTTCGTGTTTAGCTTTCCGCACTAAATCTTCAGCCTTATTTTTACCGCCATTCTCATTTCTCTTATTATATGCAAAAACTCCGCCAGCCCCAGCAGCTAAACCCACTACGGCGGCAACAACTGGAATCACTATTTCCATATCGCCCTTTCTAATTGTTTTGTCAGTATTTTCCTGATACCAACGATTTAACAAATAAAATCAAATTAATAAATTTCCAACTCTATTATAGCACAAAATACCGCCCATGCTTGCAATTTCATTTTTAAAACGTTACACTTGTTTAAAATTAAGGAGGTAATATGGCGTATGTGGAAGAAATGCTTCTAAGAAACGGCCTAATCAGTCGTTCCTCAAATGGCACTTCATATATAGAAGGCAGTTTGCTTTCAAATTCATTAGTAATCAGGAACTCGTCCGGCTGGGTCACTCACCGCATCGAACGCGCCTCGAACGGCGTTGATCTTGTTGTCAGAAACGTCAGTACCGGCTTAGTAGAAATGCGTATGGCCGCCTAGCCCCAAAATCCACGTTTTTTATTCTTTTTAAATTCTTCCAACAGTTCTCTCTGCTTTCGTGACAGATTTTTTGGTGTCTCCACGACCACAGTTACAATATGTGGCCCCCTATCCCCATCTGCTCTAAATGGCACGCCGTGCCCAGATAACTTAAATGGCGTCCCCGACTGCGTCCCTGCTGGCACTTTCATCACAATTGGTCCATCCACCGTCTCAACTTCAATCTCACAGCCAAGTGCCGCATCCACCATATCAATCTTTTCTTCCGACAAAATAATCGCACCTTCTCGTGTCAACGATTTATGTGGTTTTACTCTTATTCGCACATACAAATCGCCTCGTTCTGTACCCCCCTCAGGCGCTTCGCCACCCTTACCACGTAGCCTAATCGACATTCCATCATCAATTCCCGCCGGAATCTTCACTTTAATATTTTCATCATTTGCCGAAACTTCCTTCGTAGTCCCAAAAATCGCCTCTTCAAAAGTTAGCGTCACCGATGTTTGATAATCTGCGCCCCTCCGTGGTCTCCTCGCCCCTCCACCAAAACCAAAAATATTCCCTAAAATATCATCTAATCCACCGCCGAAATCAAAGTTAAACGTCTGTCCATTATAATTAAACCCTCCCCCAAATGGATTACCACCACCAAACGGATTTCCCGAAGCACCGCCTACGCCCGCATGCCCAAACTGGTCATATCGCGCACGCTTCTGTTTATCACTCAAAACATCATGCGCTTCATTAATCTCCTTAAATTTCGCCTCTGCTTCTTTATCGCCAGGATTCTTATCTGGATGATATTTAATCGCCAACTTCCGATAAGCCTTCTTAATTTCATCATCAGACGCATTCTTAGAAACGCCTAAAACTTCATAATAATCACGTTTTGCCATAGCCCCTATTATAAATCACTAGCACTCAAAATACAAGAGTGCTAATTCGCTTTCTGTATTTCCACCTGTTCATTTTTATAAAACAAATCCGTCTTCACTATCACATCAAAAACTTGGTTCTGATTTAGCACTACTCTAAACCTCAAAGTCATTCCGTCCACCCCCTTTGACATCTTTAATGTCGTCTCATCGATTCTAACTACATAACTATAATCATTTACAACCGATAGCAAATACTCCCCAATCTTTTTTCGCACATTATAAGACGCCTCTGTCCCCAAAGTATAATCTAATTGAAAAGCATTTTCCCAACTCACGTCTACTTCTAATATATTACTACAATAATCACTAGGATAAATTTGCAAATTTTCCGGTAAACACGTAATAAGAACTGGATACCCACCCAAATTCTGATTATTGGCTACCGGCGACCACTCAAATTGCACCTGATATGATTGCTGAACTTCAGCTATATCCACTATAAATTTCCCATAATAAATCTTTTCCAACTCGCTATAGTTATATTCTGATGTATCATCTCGCACCATCGCACCCTTTTCTGGCACTACGATCCCCTCGGGCAAGTTATTGCTTAACATATTATAAAGCTGATAAAAAATCTGATCTGTTTTTTCTTGCGGCAAATCATTATAATATTTCGATAAATTATCAATTCTTGTCTCATTACCGTAAGGATTAACTCTAAAAATTCTCACCAACGTAATAATCAAAAAAACAACCACCAAAATCGCAAACAAAACCCCTCCTACTATAAATGGATTAATTTCAATCTTTTTTGAACTATTCTGTGGCTGCATTAAACCTCCTTTAATTTCCAACGATTTGTGCTAATTCGTCATAATTCAATACTGAATCAATATATGTAAATGTATTACCATATTTACTATTTTTAAAGTAACTAATGTTTCTATGTATTACTCTTGCGTCATGGGCTTGATAAGCAGCTTCAATTGTTGTCAAATCATCACCGTTCACCGCTACTACTATACCAGTATGCCCACATAAATGGCCGTCATTACACACTGTACTCCCCTTAGTGACTGAAAACACTGCAAACGGTCTTGCATCAATCCCTTCTGATAAACCTGCCCTACTAGCCAGCGTATGTGCAACATCTTTACCATTTGGCCATCCACCATGTGGTAAGTCAGTAAATCTTTCGACAAAAAACTTAGAAAACGATACACAATTCATTTTGCCAAAAGGTAATCCCCAACTATCAGCATCAACTTCCGACCCATTATAATAGTCCGCCAATCTTTGTGCTTGCTCATTAGATAATCCTCCATTTACCGAACCAGCAAAGCAAATAGAATTTGTATTTTTTGTTTCATTAATTGTATTAAAGATAATATTCGCAAATAGTTTCCTTCCAGTAACGTTAGGGTGAATTCCATCATCCGCTAGATATTGTTCTGGTTGTGATTCCACTGCTGCTTTCCAACCCGCCACCAAGACATTCGAATTATCATTCTTTGCTTTCATGTAGTTATTATTATTTCCAATATAACTATCAGCAGTAGTGTAATTTGTTACAAAAATTATTCTTCTTGAACTTCCTGCTAGCGCAACCACCTCTTTTACTTGCGCCTCCGTAACACCACTACTATTCGTACCAAGTGCATACACCAAAACGTTACGTAATGAATTATTCTCTACTAGACTTTGCAAAATCTCAAAACCGCCAGGATTATCAGACACACCATTATAAAATTGTTTACTAGTTTGTGCATAAATATCAACCTGCGGTAGTAACCCCCTAATTTCATCTTCGCTACCTACGGTTATAGAATCACCGATAATCGTAACGTCACTACCGTTTGAAACATTGCCGTCGACTTCCGTCCCACCGACCGCAGAAATTGCCAACGAATATTCATACCATTCTTGTGCATTCCGACTACGCAAGTTAGATGCACCCTCCTTATCACCTGGACGCTCCATAATCCACACAAAAATTCTCGTTGCATCTTCAGGAGATTGCGCAGCATTTAAAGCTTCGTGTACAGTCATACCACTATTGATGTAATCAAGCCCCATAATACCCCCCGCATTACGGTAATCACCCACCTTTGTATTTTCAAACTCGCTACTCGCTCCAAAGAAAAAATCCATCTGCACAGACAACCATGCATCAACAACCGTCATCGGCACGGGTTCTTTTGGCAAACCTGTTTCAGAATCATAGTAAGTATATTTCAAATCAAAATATTGATTAAAATAGTTCGAGGTTCGCGAATCAGACATCAATATGTCTGTAATATTTGACATTGGAGTAAACTGTGCTATTCCGTATCCTGGACCACCAATTCCGTCACCTTCAAAACGAAATGGATTGAAACCAGACTCGCCCTGAAAATTAGCTAAAACTCCCGCGATCCCGTTATTCGACAGCACAAAACCAGTTGGATTATTTCCCTTTAAATAATCTACAACTTTAGCCATTATCGTATTACCACTCAAATTACCAGAATAGCAACTTGTACCACTTGGGTCATAAAACAAGATATTATTCTGCGAAAACATTTCCATCTGTGCCGGCGTCAACGCTAACGCCGAAAACGAAGTAAATACCGGTAAAACCAACATTATCAAAGCCACCAAAGACGCACCAAAAGACCTCCAGAAAAATTTCTTTCTTAACATAACTTAATTATAACATAGCTCAACTATACGAGCATATTTACTTTGCACTTGGATTTGTTGTGATTAAGCTTTCTTCTGTTTCTGAAGCAATCACTTGTATATGTACATGATTTGAACCAGCGAAAAACAAACCTTGCCCTACCGGGAAATTCGCGAGCCTGCGTTTTTCCTCTTCAGTTAGCTTAAATACATCCGACAAGACATCTACTGCCGAGGCCGATTGTTTCAATAATAGCTGCATCGATGAGTTTGCCACAATCGCCCGACCCATTTTAGAACTCATAAAGTCTTCTACGTCCTGCGTAATCGTCGTAAGCCCTAAATAATACTTACGCGCCCGCTTTGCAAGTGAAAACAAGAAATTTGCCGAATCTTCATATTTCATTAATTGCCACGCCTCATCCACAATCAACAAGCGTTTCTTTTGTTCTGCTCGCACAATATTCCAAATATGCGACAATACAATATACATCGCCACTGGGCGAAGTTCATCCTCAAGATCCCGAATATTAAATACCACCATCTGGTTATTTATATCTACATTCGATTGCTGCGAAAAAATTCCCGCAAACGTACCAGTCGTATACTTTCGCAATCTTTGCGCTAACTGTGGTCCCGTTCCTTCCATATGTAGCAACGTATCATACAAATTTGCAATTGTTGGCGGCGTTGATTGATGTGTTAGAGGATCCGAAGTAATTCCTGCCCTCGCATACGTATCAATCAAAGCTTGATCTAAATCTGCCTCTTCATTGGCTGTTAAAGCTGGCAGCACTTGACCATTCGCTGCTATCTGATTCCCGCCCAACATTAATCTAAACAACCCGTGTAAAGTCACTAAGTTCGCCCGGAGAGCATCGCCTGCGTCTTCTGCATCTACCACCTTCGGTAAATCAAATGGATTAATTCTCACATCCGAATTTAGCGACAACCGAATATACGATCCGCCTACTGCATCACACAATTTTTGATACTCGTTTTCTGGATCAATAATCAAAATTTCCGACCCCACCATCATTGAACGAAGCGCCTCTAACTTCACCGCAAAAGACTTACCTGCACCAGACTTCGCAAATACCACCATGTTGGCATTTTCAAGACTAAATCGATCAAAAATCACCAACCCATTATTATGCATATTGATGCCATATAAAATTCCTTTGTCCTGCGTCAAATCTGCCGAAGTAAATGGAAAAGATGTCGAAATCGCACCCGTATTCATATTGCGTCGAATTTGCAACTGATCTGTGCACTGTGGCATAACCGAGTTCATCCCTTGCTCTTGTTGTGAATTCGCCACTTTTGAAAACACCATTTGCTGTCCAAAAATCGTCTCTATTTTTTGTTGCACAAATTTCATTTCATCGAGTGAGTCCGCCCAAATTGTTACATACAACCCAAATCGGAAAAACTTTTCCGCACCTACCTGCAACTGATCTCGCAACTCCTCCGCATCCGTAATAGCCGCCTCAAGCTCCGGATCGCGCACGCGACCTTTTTCAGCATTCAAATTCATTGAGGCTTCAAGCTGAGTCACCTTGGTTCGCAAATTCTTCATCACAACGGCCGACTCCACCGGATAAACATACATTGATATATCGATCACCTCATCAATATTGATAATCGGCGACAACCATCCCGTATAAAGTGTTCTTGGATAACCGTATATGTACAATGTTCGCCCATATTTATTCCCCAATCTAAAATAATCCGAATGAATTTCAATTGCTGATGGCGAAATCAAATCTCTTAAGGTGTTCGTACCCTGCTCAAATGCTCTCTGAATTTCTGCCGCTTCCATTGCCTCAGCTTGTGCCGCGATTTCTGCTGCAGTCAATTGTCTCTTCTTGGCCATTCTAAGCTCCCTCCTTTTGTTCACCTTTTTTCACATACATTGTCGCAAGTTTCGAAAAATCCACCAACGGTTCTCTCACTGCTGTATCCGGATTATTAAAGTTATAATAAAGTTGTGCTAATTCTTTCGTGTTCAATCTCACCGAATGTACTCCAATCTGAAATAAACCCGACATTACTGCGTCTACACGATTAGTTAATTCCGATAAGGCTTTTTCATAAGTCGCCCGATCTATTCGCGTTACTTCCGGTGCCTTAGCCTTCGAAAATGATTTAAAGAAATTTTTAGTCTGTTGAATCACTTTTTCCGCATCTGCCGAACTATAATATGGAATTATGATAAAGAAAGATTTATCCATAATATTCGCCTCTTGTGACAAAATATCAATAAAATTAATGTAGTCATCCATCAAAACCCCAAGCAACATATTGTCGTTATTTCGACGAATCTCACTCAATCTTTCAATATATGGTCCGATATCTACTCGCTGGCTTCGTACCAAAATCTGCGTTGTAAATTTTAATGAATTCAAAAAGTTCTGATACGAATACTCTACACCCTCACGCTCCACGTCGCTCATAAGATCAAAATTAATTGATTTACAAGCTATCACTGCCCTAAACGATCCGTCTTTCATAATAACCACATTATCTCGGAGCTCTGATATAAGAAGCGTTGATTGTGTCGAAAGCGGTGATTCTTGGTTAGGTGATACCGGAGTAGCTTGATTCGCCGCCATTGCCACCGAACCCAATCCCGCCACATTCGCACCTTGCTGCATCGTCATTGGTTGTTGTGTTATAGTTTGTTGCTGTGGCATCTGTTGCATTACAGGCTGAACCGCAGGCTGTTGAGCCGGCTGGTTCGGTAAAATCATTTGTGGCTGGTTATTTTGTTGTGGATTCATCTAATTAATGTAACGAGATAAAAACCTCGCCCTCGTCCCTTTCTTTTATACGATTAGCTTCCTTTGCAATCGTCGCAACCGAAAAATCAGTATTGTTCGCTAATTCCATTATACTATGTTTTGTTGTAACAGGCTCAACTTCTTCCGACTTTTCCACCGTTTTTTCCACTATTGATGAGTTTGGCATTACTACTGCTGGCGACACTGCTTCCGGCCGCTTTATTTCTGGAACGGTCATCTGCGTTTTTGGTTGTAAAGTCGATTGCATAAACCCAATATTTTCACTCTTTTCAATCGCTTCCCGCATTTGCTTCAATACTTCCTTATGTCGCTCATTTTCATCACGAGCTATAGTGTTTTCTAGATTATTAAAATACCCCGTTTCAAATATGTCAGTAGTTGCATTTGCTTCCGCAATTAAATCTTCTCGCATCGGGTTTGACGCCGCACCTTTTATGGCATATCCCTCAGTATCAACAATGTCTGCCAAAAAAGATAACCTATGTGTAGCTTCTTCACCGGTAATATTTCTAGTCCGATTCTCTTCTACAATCTTCGGTGCCGTAATTGTGATAGTGGATTCTCTCTGTCCGGGCATCCAAATTCTCTTCCGTGGCTTCAAATAATATGAAACCAATGCCGCCAGATATGTCTCCATTGGTTGGTCTTTTTTAATCGGCAGTGCTAACGCCAAAAAAAGTAAAACTGGTAGTAGTGGTATAATCGCTAAAAGCGGGAACAGCTGGAATAACCCTACTGCCACTGCAATCAGACCCGCCGCAATCAAAAGATAAACAAACTGCCGAAAACTAAACGGCCCGAGTAGTTTATCTTCCGCCTCAACATCTTGAGGCACTTTATATTGCGCCATATTATATATTATAGCACGATCCAACCTCAAAAATCTTAAAACATAACCAACACTAAACCCCACCCCAAAAGAGGTGAGGTTGATATTACAGAACTTTCATTCAATTTTTTCGAGCCTATTTATATTTATGCATCCGGATAATTGTCGGGATCCATCAATAAATCTTCCAAGTCTTTCTTTAAATCATAAGCTTCAGGGTGCCCTTCTCTAAGCCTACGCTCATAACCTTTCTTAAACTCTTTTTCAATCAACGTCTCAGTGCTTTCGCCAAACCAAACCTTAAGAGCCCTAATGGCTTCATTATAAAATTCGTCTGCTCCAATGCCATCTTCGCTATCTTCCCAAAGCCTCTCTAAGCTATCCCTAAACTCTTTTCTTTTTGCACTATTATAAATCCTGGTTGAATCGTCCAATCCGCTATCGCCAACCTCAGTCTTTTCCTCTCTTCTTTGCTGCTCATTTTTTTCTCTTTGATAGTACTTAACTTCTCGGAATAAAGCCTCTTCGTTATCGAGATTAAGCCATTCACGCAACCAGTCTTTTGCATTGTTCGCCGCACCAGAACGCCGCGTACGATAAATTTGCTCAAGCTTACCACTCTCACCAAGAATCTTTCGTACTTGTTTACCAGCCATATTCATCTTAAGTTTTTCCAAACCCCGCTTACGTTCTTTTTTAGCCATTTTTCTTTCTTCATTTGTTTTTGCATCCGAATAATCCTTACTATATTTCTTTTCAATTTCATCAACCTTCGCCTGATATTTTGATTTTTCTTCTGAGTGCTTCTCTAAATAAGCTTCCGACAAATGTTCCATCAATGGATCTCTATAGTCCGAACGAAGACCTAAAATCTGAGCAGGAGTTTGATCTTCAAAATATTTTAGTGCTTTCTCTCGGAAATACTTTTGTACCAACTTTGGATTATCTACTGAAAGATCACCGCCCTTACCCCAACGTGCTTTCCATTCATATACTACTTCGTCATTTTCATCCAACATCGTACTACCATCTTCATTTTTTACTTGAGAATAAGAATACCCTGTCAAAAAGCTCACAGCATTCTTCAATTGCTCGCTACCAGACAAGTATTTTAAGCTAGCCGAAATAAATTGCGGCCCTATCGACTTCTGTATTTCTTCACGTTTCTTTAAATACTCAGCCACCTTTAAATGCTTCCCACCATCATCCCCTATATAAGTATATGCTTCGATCAAACTATCATCAAAATTGGCAAGTGCAGTCCGTTCAATCCCATCAAGCGATGTACCTTCCATTAATACTGCCATCGGCTTTTTTGCATACATCAATTTACCATCCGGCTCTTTATGATAACCCTTAATATATTCGTCATAAGTAACCTTCATTTCTTGACGCTTATTTTCATTAAATACATTCGCAGTCTCAAGGTTTATGTATTTTCCAAATCTCCTTAACCACGGATCGTTATCTTTTACCTCAAACATCAAGAAACTAGCCAACGCCTGTGATGCATGAGTGCCAAGATCAAGACCTTGATTCAAAACATTTGTCATTTGCTGTCTGAGCAAATCCGTATCACCACGCTGATTCAAAATTCTCAGACCCGGTATAATTGAATCAATATTTTTAATGGCCTCAGCGTTCTTCGTTAATTCTGCCAATCTATATACCACATCTTGAGTCGGAGGCGCTAATTCAAAATATTTCTGCATTTTCGTTTCTATAATCTTCTTCTGTGTATCATAAGCTTGTGCCGCCGATGCTGCTGCAAACTGAACATCAACTTCGTTCCCCTCCATAATTTGACTCATAGCATTATAGCGTGCCATCTCTGCAGTTTTGGCGAGATTATTTGGATCAAAATGAAATTTATATTTCGCCTTCTGTACCAAGATTTTATTACCATTCTCATCCAAGACAAATTTACCTTCCTTCTTTTTAAATTCAAACCCATTTATCTCGTCCATATGCACATTCATTGCAGCCTCCATTCTCTCATGGTAACTAACCGCATTGTCATATTCGATTTTTTCTCCTCGTGCTTGCTCAACTTTTAACATATCAGAAGCAACGACGTTCATATTATCAAGCGTATCCAATTGTCTTCGTATTACAGTGCCTTCCTTTGCGCGATAACCAAAGCCTTTATTGAAATTATTCTTATCTCTCAAGGAAATTCTCCGATACTCCATTACCCTCGCTTGCGAAGCATAGGCATTTCTTCCCTTCTTCGAAAGCATATCATCAACATTACCACCAACATAATTTCTCTTCGCACGATAAGCAAGTCCTCGTTCTTTAATCTCTGCACTATACTCACTAAGTTCTGCTTCTTTCGCAATTCTCCGATTGCTCATAAATTGCATCAAGCGCAAAGACGGCGAATACGCATTTCCTGATGCCAAGTGCTTCTGCTTAGACAATTGTCTTCGCGATTCCGCCCACGCTCTGCTCGACGCCACCGGCGCCGCCGCGAATCCACGAATCTTCGCATTGATGTTTCCTAGGAACGTTCCCGACATCTGCATCAACTTCCACGAGAAGAACAACGGGAAAATCTGTACCGCCATCCCTAACATCAAGCCAAATCCATCCTTAGCACTCGCAATAATTGCAAATCCAGCTAGCTGTGACGCTCCAAACAGTAGTGAAAACATTGGATAAAATATCAGCATCTTATAAAGTAGATCTTTCCACTTCTTAAACCATTGCTCGGTATTTGGTAAAATATTCGCTACCATCGCAAGCGGCGAAACCATAATGAGAAGCGCCACCACTGCTTGACGCAAAGCAATCGTAATCAAACCAGTCGCCACTGCCACAATCGCTCCCAGCACCGTCGGTATCAACATCCAGATCGCCCCCATCTCAAATGCAATTGTTCCCGCCCCTACCGCAAGCGCCGTACCACCCGCAAGCGAACTATACATGCCCGCATACGACATTTTCATTTCTCTAGTCAAATCTCCGCTTGCCGTTAACCCCGACGTTCCACCCACCATCGCAGATTCTGCAATTGAAGTAAACACTCCCCTCAGGCCATTTCCAATTACGTTTGATAAATCCACAGCAAGCGAACAAATAAGAAATGACAAATTAACCATAATCGCTGCTACAATCAACTTCGGCAAAGCCTTTTTAACCCCATAATTCGATATCCCTAATCCAGTCAACTGTGAATAAATCACTACCAGCAAAAAAATAATGAAGACAATATTCGTCAATCCCCGACAATACTTCCAAATTTCATAAATCGGCGAGCCATTTTCTGCTGGTACTGGATTAATCACCAAAATATTTTCAATCTTCTCATATAACCAATCCACTGCCTCCGCAATTTTACCCGTTGTTGGACAGACCAACCAACCAATCGCACCTAAACTGCTCTTACAGCTATCCCCAACGCTAACTTTTTGAATCGCCTCAGTCTCTCCCTGTACAACTTCTTGCACAACCGTCGGCTGAGCTGCGTCATCCGTTATCACTTCAGTCTGTTCCACCGGCTCCGCAAACACTGGCTCACTATTAATCGTTGTCCCAATCATCCCCCCAAACATCCCTATCATCATCAAAAAAATACCAAAAACAAACTTCACCAGTTTAATTTTTAGCATTTTTTTTATCATCATAACGAAAATCGCCTCCCTTTTAAGGCGTGACTGTATTATAGCACACATAAGCGTTTTTGTCAATACAAAATACTCTATTTTTTGTTGCAGTCAAGCTTATGCTTAACCAAACAACTTATTGTCTTTTTCATCTTTTATGCTACTATAATAATAAATAAACGGATTTAGCATGAAAAACTTACTCAAAAAAATCTTCACCCCTCTATTTATAATTTGCACAATCTCACTAACTTCCACTCTAATCTTACCTCAAAACACTTTTGCCGATGGTCCCTTCCGAAGCGGTGACGCCTGTCCTAATTATCTCGGTCTCACCTCCTGGGATTGCGGTGTCAATATTTCAGATGAAGAAACTCTAAAATCTGGTATTTGGACCATCGTCGCCAATATCGCCACTGACATTTCTGTTATTGCCGCCTATCTTGTTCTCGGCTACGTTATTTATGGCGGCTATCAATATGCTTTTTCTGGCGGCGATGCTGGCAAAGTTGCCACCGGCAAAAAGACCCTCGTTCAAGCTTTCGTCGGTCTCGCCATTGTCATGCTTGCTAATCTCATCATGGGCACTATTCGCATCGTTCTCGTTAATGGCAACTTAGCTAATTGCGACCCAGTCACCGGCACTGGTTGTGCCGATCCAGGCGTTCTCGTCGAAAATCTCATTGGTTGGTTCACTGGAGTCGCCGGCCTCGTCTCCGCTATCTTTCTTGTTTACGGCGGTATTACCTACATGACCTCTACTGGTGACCCCGGCAAAACCAAAAAAGCTAAAGACATGATTCTTTATTCCCTTATCGGCCTTGCTATCGTCGCTCTCGCCTCCATCATTACCGCCTTCGTTTCTAATACGATTAAGAACGCCAATCAAACCAGTGTGTTAAATGATAACTACATTTCAAAGGAGGTTCATGAAATTAAAATTAATTAAACTCGCAACCTTAATACTTATCAGTATATTTGGTTTCAGTATTATTGCAACTACACCCGCTTTTGCCGACTGCAGCAATGTCTGTAACTCAGATTGCAATGTTACGCAATCCGTTAAGGATGCCGCCGGCTGCGGAAATACCGCGCAAGAAGATAACCTACCCACCGTCATCGTCAATATTTTAAATGCCATCATTGGTGTTTCTGGTCTCGTCGCCGTCGTCTTTATTATCGTCGGTGGCGTCCAATACATGACTTCTACTGGTGATGCCAGCAAAACCAAAAGAGCTAAAGATACTATTCTCTATGCAGTCATCGGCCTCATCGTCTGCGTCCTTGCTTTTGCCATTGTTAACTTTGTCATTTATAACATTATTGGTTAATAATTAACGACCGGTAAAAAGTTTCTTACCCCATCTAATCAACCAAAAAATCTTGCATTTCTAAAAAAACAATTGTACAATATAAGTAAAGTTAATTATAAAGGAACAAAATGAAAGACTTACTCATTAAATTTGCTGACGAAATCATCAAGCCTGGCACAGACACAGCCCCTAGTGGAGTAAAACCAGTTGCTGGCGGCGCTGACACCCTAGAAAACAACATTATCAACATTATCAATGGCGTTATTGGCGTTCTTGGTCTTGCCGCCGTAGTTATTGTTATTATAGGTGGTGTCCAATACATGACCTCTTCTGGTGATGCCGGCAAGGTCAAGAAAGCTAAAGATACTATTCTTTACGGCATCATCGGTCTCATCATCTGTATTCTTGCCTTTGCCATTGTTAACTTCATTATTAGAAACGTAATACAATAATAGTCTTTAAAAAAACGCCCTCACGGGCGTTTTTTTAAATTAATCTTTTACTGAATCGCAATCTTCTTCGGTGCTTCAGTCTTTTCTTTTTCAAAAGTAATCGTCAATACGCCATCCTTTAGCTCAGCTTTTACGCTATTCTCATCTTCCTTCACTTGCACCGGCAAAGCAATCGTCCGTGAAAATTCACCCCAGTAACATTCCTGGATGTGCCATCTTGTTGTTTGTTCGTCTTCGCCACCAGACAATACTCCAGAAATCGTCAGAATATTGTCGGAAATACTGACATCGAGATCAGATTTCGAGATGCCAGCGGTGCGAGCTTTTACAACCAACTTATCGGCGGTTTCATAGACATCTACGGCGAGTTGTCCAGGAAAGTCGTCGGTATTTTCCCACTCATCTTCGACCGGTTCGCTGACTTCTTCAGGAGCTTCCGCCACTTCCTCAGCCGTAACCGGAGCGACTAATTCGTCATCTCCGCCAAGGAACGCAGCAGCAAGGTCATCTTCCATCAGCAAATCGTCACTGTTTGTACGAGCCATATTTCCTCCACTTATATTGTTATGCTTTATTATAAACCATTCGCATAGTAAAATCAAGAGAATCATGCCTTTAATTGTGAAAAATACAACATTCCCCAACCTTCTAGACCTTCTCGCACCCCACTCTTGTAGAGGTTGTGGACGCATTGGGAGCCCACTTTGTGATTGTTGTAAAAATTACATCATCAATCTGCATCAAAATTTCTGCCCAAATTGCAAAAACCAAAATCCCACTGGTTTTTGCTCTCAATGCAAAAATTTACCACCAATTTTTGTCGCTACCGAACGCACCGGCCTAATTGATAATCTCATTCATAATTACAAGTACTCATCTAATCGTTCTCTCGCCAAACCTCTAGCTGAAATTTTAAATAGTTGTTTCCCAACTATCAACCGGCCAGTTACCGTCGTACCTCTTCCTACCATCAGCCACCATCTGCGCGAACGTGGTTTTGATCATACTACACTCATCGCCAAGCATCTTGCTAAGCTTCACTCAAACTGGCGAACCCAAAAACTCCTCCTCCGCGTTAATAATACTGTTCAAGTTGGTTCTTCCAAAAGCAAACGTCAAATCCAAGCCGCCAACGCCTACAAAATTAATCCCAAAATCAAAATCAGTCCCACTGCTACCTATCTTCTTATTGACGACGTTTGGACTACTGGTGCCAGTATGACTTCCGCCATCAAAAAACTCTCAGCGGCTGGAGTTTCTCAAATCATTGTCGGTATTTTAGCAGTTAGCCGACTGGACAATTAAACTAGCTTGTTCAGAAGTCTCAGAGCTCGGCAAAGCCGATATGACAAAATTCACAATTGCAAACGCCAAAAAGGCAATCACTAGTCCAATGATTGCATAAAGCACCGTATTTTTCGCATCTGTCACTTTCTTTGAATCCCCTCCCGACACTACGTACTTAATTCCACCAATTATCAACATCACTACTGCAATAATTCCTACGATATAAAGAATCGTATTTGTCACTTGCTTGAATATCCCCGCATCACCAAACAAATTTTCTGGACAACCATCACACTTTGCCGCCTCTGCACCTTCTTGTAAAGTCAATGCCGACACCGACGCAAGTCCTGTCAAACTAATCGCTCCCACCATTATTACTGATAAAATCACTTTCAAAACGTTTCTCATACCCACAATTATACCACTCCATTTTCAAAATGTCCACATGGCGGAGGGTGGGAGATTCGATTCGAAGAACGAATCTCGCTTTTTGTACAAATCCGTCAGGATTTGGCGGAGGGTGGGAGATTCGAACTCCCGCTCCAGATCGCTCCAGACTAACGATTTAGCAAACCGTCCCCTTCAGCCACTTGGGTAACCCTCCATTACGACCTATTTTACCACATTTTACAGAAAAAAACGATGTGCTATAATTAACTCATGGCAAAACAAAGTGACATTTCTTGGCAAGCAGAAGAATACATCGTAAGAGATCACAACGCTTGGTGGTATATTGGCCTTTTCGCAGTTGGCGCCGCCCTTTCTGTACTCGCTATTTTTTTAAATTGGTGGACTTTTCTTATTCTCGTTATCTTAAGCGTCATCACTATTCTTATCTCCACTTTTCGTCCACCTCGCAAAATCAAATATTCTCTCACCAAAGATGGCCTCATCGAAGGCGCTACTCTTCATAAATACGAAAATTTCAAGGCCTTCGGTATCCTAAAAGAGGGCTCTCATTTTTCTGCCGTTCTCATCCCTAAAAAACGCTTCAGTCCCAGCATTAAAGTCTATTTTCCCGAAGGTAGCGGTGAGGCCATTGTGGATAATTTAGGCAATCGTCTCCCTATGGAAGAAGTCAAACTCGATTTTCTCGACAAAATTGTAAGTTTCTTGCGTATTTAAAAAATCTGTGTTATCATTAACTTAAGCATAATATAAGGTGGGTAAAATGGACCAAAATCAAACCGTAGACAACGATCTACAAAAAGCAATCGATGATATTACCAACACAACGAGCGTTGACCCAGTTTTTTCTGACCCGGTCGCAGCTCCTTCTTCAGTGCCAGAAAACGACACCGGAGAACTTGACGAACCAGTCGGACCATTTCCTGAACCTCAAGCTCCAACCATCGCACCAGATCCCACACCAATCGCACCTCTTGAACCCACAAATATGCCTGATTTAAATATACCTGAGCTTGCTCCTGCTCCAACACCAGTAGTTCCAACTAGCCCCACCACATTCGAAACTCCAAACACCACTCAAAATCTCAACATGCATCAAATTAAGGAAGCCGCTCTCCGCGATCTTATTCCGCTCTTGAACCATCTCAGCTTAGACCCAACTCAAAAGTTTAATCTCTATCGTGACATCTTCGAAAATCTCAAAGATTATACCGTCCTAGAACCAGCCTACAACGCCGCCAAAGAAATCCCCGACGAAAACAAACGCGCCGAAGCCCTTCTTTATCTCGTCGAATCTATCGACAAAATATAAAAATATAACAACTAAAAATAGCCCCCTAAGGGGCTATTTTTATTAATACATCCCGCTCATATCTCCGCCGCCCATTGCCGGCTTCTCTTCTGGAATTTCGCAAATTAATGCCCCCATCGTAATCGCTGTTGCCGCAATCGATACCGCGTTCTTTATCGCTTCTTTTGTTACCTTCGCTGGATCAATCACCCCAGCTTTTTTCATATCAATTAAACCTTTTTCCGGCATCATCACGTTCACGCCAAATCCAGTTTTACCCGCCTCAACCTCAGCTAACAATGCTTGTGCATTAAGTCCTGCATTTTCCACAATATGCACAAATGGTGCCTTCAAGGCATTCTTTACAATCTTTGTGCCTGCATCAGACTCACTCAACCCAGCCGCCAAATTCACTAATGTCACTCCACCACCTGCCACAATCCCTTCAGCCAACGCCGCCTTAGTCGCCGCCACAGCATCATCTACGCGGAATTTTTTCTCATCAATCTCAGTTTCCGTGGCACCACCCACTTTTATCACAGCCACTTTCCCAGATAACGCCGCCGCTCGTTTTTCAAGCTCTTCACGCTCATAATCAGATTTTGCCATCTCTGCTTGGGCATGAATTAACTCAATTCGTGCTTTTACTGCCTTTGCATCACCTGCACCTTTAATAATTGTTGTCTCATCTTTAGCTGCAATTACTTTTGTTGCCGAACCTAAAACTTCAAGACCAACTTCTTCTAATTTCAACCCTTTGTCTGCCGACACTACCGTTGCATCCGTAAGAATCGCAATATCTTCCATTACTTCTTTTCGCCTCTCGCCAAATGCCGGTGCTTTCAAGACCAAAGAGTTAAATACCCCCTTCAATTTATTCAAAACCAGTAACGACAGTGCTTCACCCTCTACTTCTTCTGCAATTATTACTAAATCCTTTTTTCCAGCCTGTGCACATTTTTCAAGTAAAGGTAAGATATCACTCGCCGCTGAAATCTTTTTATCTGTTACAAGCACCAATGGTTTATCAAACACTGCCTCTTGTCGATTTACATCAGTCACAAAAAACGGTGACGAATAGCCCTTGTCATACGAAAAACCTTCCACAATCTCTTGCTCCATTGTCAAACCTTGTCCAGCCTCTACTGTCACTACCCCATCTTTTCCGATTTTCGAAATCACTTCTGCAATTAATTTACCAATCTCTGCATCACCAGCCGAAATCGTTGCGACTTCCGCCACTTTACTAGAATCACCCTCGATCTTTTCGGCTACCTTATCAATACCTGCCACAATCTCAGCACCAGCCTTTTCAATACCACGCCGAAGTTCCATTGGATTTACCCCTGCCGCAATCAATTTATTTGCTTCATTCAAAATATTATAAGTCAGTACTGTTACCGTAGTAGTACCATCACCCGCCACTTTATTTAATTTTTGCGCTGCAGTTTTAATTAATTTTGCTCCTACTGCCTCACCCAGCGATTCATCCTTATTTGATAACTCAACCGCTTCCGCTACCGTCACACCATCGTGCGTAATTACCGGTGCCCCATATTCTTTCTCAATAATTACATTTTTACCTTTTGGCCCAAAAGTTACCTTTACTGCATCATAAAGTTGTTTTGCGCCAGATAACACCTTCTCTCGCGCTTCTGCTTCATAATAAATTTTCTTTGCCATTTTTTACTCCTTATTTTCATCTCATTATTTTCTAGAACCCACCCCTGTTTAATTCAAAGTTTTCCACAACTTTTCCACAACCTAACAATTCCTACATTGTCGCCAATATATCTTCTTCCTTCAAGATAATATAATCTGTCTCATCAATCTTTATTTCGGTCGTCGAATACTCTTTATATACAATCTTGTCTCCTTTTTTTACCGCCTTTACCTCTGGTCCAACTGATTCCACCACCGCATAAGCTGGCTTTTCCTTCGCCTCACCCAAAAGTATTCCTGATTTAGTTTTTTCAAGCGGCTTTTCTACCTTCGCCACCACCCTATCATTTAACGGTTTTAGTGCCATATAATCACTCCTTTTCTACCCTGATTATAGCACAAAAATTAGCACTGTAAACCCCCGAGTGCTAACTATTTCAACACCCCTAATCTCATCTTTGCTGTTTTTGTTAAATAAACAATATTTTCCACCAATTTATTCATCTCGTCACCGTTAAACCCCCGTTCGCACCACTCTTCTATTAGCACTATCACTTCACTTCGATATATCTTAAAAATATGCCTCTGATTTTTTGATACTCCCATAACATTTACTGTTTTTATTTCCAATTTATCTATCATTTTCCCAATTGCATTACTTCTACCCCTTAATACTATCCTAAAGATTTGCTTGTTTATCACCATAAAAATCAGTGTTCGCATTAAAATCGCTTCAAATCTACTATTTTTCGCCGTCAACATTCTCTGTACTACCTTTTGATATTTTTTCAAGATATATTTCTCATAATCTGGAATAATTTCTCTCGTCGCTCGGTGATGGATATAAACTGTCGACCGTGCCACGCCAGCATTTTTTGCAATCCTTATCATTCCGACGTCTCCCCTCAATGCAAAAAAGGCCTGAAGAATTGCTTCTTCAGTCCTTCTAAAACGTTTGTCAGCCAATCTCTTATCTGTAATTAATCGCCTCACCATCCCCAAATTATAGCATAATCGTTATCATGCTTTGGCACCTTTGAATCATCGGATTTTTCCCCTTCAACCACTCATTTACCGCTCTAGCCACTCCTGGTAAAGCCGAGTTGTTATAATCATGCACCATAATCACCCCACCCGGCACCATTTTATTTTCAACTAATTTTAAACTATCTCTTATTGATTCATATAAATCCCCATCCAAAAACGCCAAGGCAATTTTTTCTGGTAAATCTACTTCCTTCAATTCCGCAAACCACGCTTTTTTGATTATTGGTACTGGTAATCCTGCCCTCAAAAATCTTTCTTTTACCTCTCGTTTGGTTACATTGAGCACCCCTTTTTGAAAATCTCGCCCTAGCACCGAATCATCTTCTAAAGTCTTTTCGGGCAAACCTTCAAACGAATCGTAAATCCACAAACGCTTACCCGAACTTTTTACCATATCTGCAAGCAGGAGTGAAGTGTCACCCCTATAACACCCTAATTCCACATAGTCGCCATCGATTTTAAGACAGTCTTTCGCAAGTTCTAAAATTTTACTTGTTTCAAATTCCGAAACTTGATCATTTTTCCATGGCATCCAGCAGTTCTCCTGCCTTTTTAATCATGTATGCCGCCTCATTAGTCGGAATAATATAAATCGGTTTTGATCCATCCTCGGCTGCATTCGCATAACCTTTCGATTTATCCAATGCCACATCATTTTTAATTTTGAAGCCCATAAATTCCAACTTCGAAATAATTGCTCCACGCACTGGAATAGAACGCTCGCCAATCGTCGCTGTAAATACAATTGCATCAAGTCCACCCATTTTCGCTGCGAACTCACCAATTTTACCAGCTACACCATCAATAAACAAATTAAATGCTCTCACTGCGCCGTCATTGCCTTCTTCAGCCCCTGCAATAATCTCACGCATATCATTAGAACCAGCCATTGCTTGCAAACCCGACTCTTTATTCATTAGTTTAATCGCCTCAGCTGCACCCAATTTCTCCCCCAATAAAGCCCCGATCGTTGGATCAATCGAACCAGTTCTTGTCGAAGACATCAAACCCTCAAGTGGTGTCTCTCCCATCGAAGTGTAAGCTGGTTTTCCATCCATTAGTGCCGTCACCGAACAGCCCGAGCCCAAATGACAAACTACCATCCTCTTTTCTAGTAAGCCAAGTTCAGGAATCCGTCCCATCATATAACCATACGACGCTCCATGTGCTCCCCAACGCCCCAAATCAAATTCGTCAATCACTTCTTTTGGCAAAGCATATTCAGTATCTTTACGTGAATCTCGCGTCAAAGCTTCCGAATCACTCATAATAAGCACTGGTACACCTTCAAAGGTTTCTCTCGCATTTTTAATCCCGCGCTCTGTACCTGGCACATGCAAAGGATTTGTTACTTGTACTTTTGTAAGCTCCTTCATCGTCTCATCATCTACGATATGATTAGCCGAAAAATACTTTCCTGCTGCCACTACGCGCACCAAAATACCATCTAGCGGATGCGCTTCGTTGATAAACCCTTCCTTTTCAAAAATCGCCTTAGCTTCTTTAAATGCTACGTCTAAAGTATCCCACTTTTTATCTACCAATTCTTCGCTTCCATCTGCTCGCGTGATTGTGCAGATAAATTTCTTTGCTCCATTTTCTTCTATCCCTTCAAAATATAGCGAACAAACTTCATCTTCCCCTTCATATAGTGAAAATTTCTCACTCGACGAACCTGAATTAAGCACTAAAAAAATCTTTGTTATGTTTGTCATAAAAACTCCTTTTCCCATCATTATACCACATTTCATTCCCCTGGTGAGAGCTAGTGTTTTATATGAATCCGTCGCTAGCCCTCGCCATGGGAATGAAACCATATCACTATGTAATTCCAAGTTTTCCTTTGACCGAACTAGAAACTCTTGCTTTAATCGTTTCATTTCCAGGCTTATTTACTTCATCAATCGCTCCTCTAAGATTAGCTGCACCCAACGCACTTGCCACATCCTCAGATATTCTTGTTAATCCTTCCGCATTAATCGTCGCTCCAACATTAACTTCTCTACCGGCAAGCAATCGAATCGCTGCATGCATAGCAGTTTGATTAGCATTTGCTGATGATGTTAAGATATTTCCAATCATTGCATCCGACATTGCATTTGCCCCACCGTGGTTTGCCAAAAAGTCCAAAGTGTCCTTATCCGCAGTATCGAAAGCATGCTCACCAGCTTGTGTAGCAATATAGTTTTTTAATCCATTCGTCGTATCATTAATATAATTTTGCAAATTAACAGTACCACCAGTCTTCGACCATCCCTTGAGCAACTGATTCCCCGATACTGCTGCTTTCGCTACCATTTTATCTCGCACACCGGCATTCATAGTACTGAAATCTACACCATGAAGCGCATCTAATAATTCGGACACATCCCCAGTAGACAACAACGCATCAACCGCTGCATCAACTTGTTCCTCTGCGTCTATTCCATTGCCACTAAGCGCCATTATTAAAGCTCTCTGTTTTTCCTTCTTATCTAAATTAGCATATCGATCACCATACATCTTTTTAATCTCACTTCGTCTCTGTGCTTCATATTGCTTCCTTCTTGATTCTTCAAATCCTGGTCGCGTGTACAGCACCGTACCCTCACGTTCATTTTCTTGTCTTAACCTACTTTGTGCCTGTCTTCCTCTTACATAGTCTGCACTATTATATAAATCTGTATTATTCAAATCATCTTCTATTTGAAGCCGATTAGCCTGACTCTTTCCAGCAACATAATCTGCATTAGTATAAAGAAGAGTTTTTCCCATATCGTCTTCTCGTTGAAGCCGATTAGCCTGACTCTTTCCAGCAATATAGTCTGCATCCCCACGCATCAATCTGTCCGCCCCACTTTCTTCATTTTGAAATCTCTGACTTGCTAAATCCGCCATAAAAACATCGTTCTGTGCATTAATACTCGCTTGTTGTCTACGATTCTCTGCTGCCTTTATTATCTCATTCGCTTTACTTAATCTATCCCTTTGTCTATCTGTTAACGTATGTGTTGCTCTATTCGCCAACCCCCCAATTCTTCTACCAAAAACATTTACCCCTTCCCTAGTTCTTCTTGCTCTCCTCTCCTGTGCATTGTCCTTCCGGTATTGTGAAAAATCTTTAAACCTCTCCGAATTTCTGATTGCTCCACGCGCACCAGCCGAACCCCTCCTTCCAAGACTTCGTCCAAGTGTAGATAATCTCGTCCCTACATTCCCCATCAGCGACAACGAACTTCTAAGCAACGTCGGCACCAAGAAGAAAGGCAACACCTGTATTATCATCGCGGCAACTTTCATGCCTGGATTATCGGGAATCGATGCCAAAATCGATCCAGCCAACTGCCCACCACCTACCATCGCTCCACAAATCGGATATACCACCAGCAAAGCTTTAAACAAGTCGAACCATTTCTTCGCCAATTTTTCTGTATTTGGTAAAGCATAGCACACAATCGCCACCGGCGCGACGATAATACAAAGTACAATCCCCGCTTCTCGAGCAATTAAAATCAAATACAAAGTCAACATCGCCACAACAATCACAATTAAGATCCCAAGTACAGCTATGCCAATTCCAGCAAGTCCACCAGCAAACGAACCGAATCGCAAAGCACTAAAAAGCACAATTCCACCGCCCCCCAAAATTCCACTGAGAATCCACGCTCCTGCTTGTGCCCCACCAGATGCACCACTAGCCGCAGATTCTATATTGCCAGCCCAGTCCGAAAACATACTATTAAGTCCCATTCCAAAAATATTACTTAAATCTACCGCAATCTGGCAAATCAAATATGAGAGATTCATTAAAATTGCAATCACAATCAATCTCGGTAAAATCTTCTTAATCCCATAATTATCAATACCCCACCCAGTCAATTGCGAAAAAATCACTACTAAAAACAAAACAATAAACAAAGTATTTGCGATATTACGAACTACTCCCCATCCTGTCTCCACCCCACCTCCAGATTTAAATATTTCCGACGCCGGGATCTTTAGATGATAATTTTCAATCTGTTCCCACATATGTCTCCCTACTCCATCTGCCGCCGTAATAATTGGACAAATAATCCACCCCAAACTCCCCGAACCTCCATAACATAAATCCTGGTCGTCGTCTACAGGTTCATCTCCAGTTATACTTATACCACTATCTATCGTACTAAGTTCTGGAACATCAATTTCTTTTAGTTGTTTAAGCACGGTTTCAAATCCTACTGTTTCAAAACCACGGTACCCTGTCTCACTATTTCCACTACCTTTATTGACTACATTATATTTCCCAGCAACCATATTATACCCGACAATTCTACACCATTGCCCAGAATTTACGACACCATAGTCATCTCCCAAATCATCTACAGTAGAATAACAAGAGTCCAAATCTAAAACTAAATTATTATTACTTTCAATAGCTCTTGCCACATAAAAATTCAAAATATCAAATCTATCCTGCTCAGTAAAGAAATAACTGTCAAATTTATTATTATTGCCGGTGAAATAGCGCATAGCATCCTGAGCCGCCGCAAATTCATTATCAGTCAGACCATATTGACCAGGGGGAAGATGGTGAATCCCTCCTTTTATCCATTTTTTTCCAGAACTCGTAGCATCAACACCAGAGCTTGTAGTTAACTCAATATCGCTTACCTCAGTAAGTATCCCGGGCTGCAGCGACGTCAACACATTTTCTTTCGGCATCTTACTGTTAAGGCAGTCATATATGTCATCAAATTGTACGTTTGACACATCCTCCACTCTACAATTCACCGACACCGTAGCGTTACTATTAATTCTTTTGTCATTAAAATAAACATCAAAATTTAAAGAGTCACCGTAATCACCAGGCCGAAAGCTAATCGTCGCAGTCACATCCTCAGAACTAGTTTCACTATCATCGTAACTTACCACGTAAGACGATGTTGTTTGAATCCATCCCTCCATATCATCAGAACCATACAGCAAAACTCCGTCATTTTTTACCGCAAAACAAGCTTTATTCGATTGTCCAGACAATGCACTCCCATTGCCTGGATATTTATAAGACACACTTAAACACCTCTGACTAGTTTTACCTATCTCCGAATCTTCGGTCCCTTTATAGCCCAATGTCTCAGGATTAACATTATCCTTTGCTTCTTCGTTTAATCCCAAAAACGACTTATAAAGACCGTCAATCTTCCCTCTAGACTTAGAAGAATAGCCAACAAAAACTTGTTTACACGAAATATCACCGTCTTTTAATGTGTTTCCTAGGCCCTTCCAATTATTTTCTCCTGTTTCATAACCAGCCACTTTAATCGTTCCATCTTTAGTTCCTTCTTTTTCAAAAATATCTTCTAGCTCCACGTCTTTATATCTCGCATCAATCTCTCGTTTCGTATAGGTATTATTATAACAAGTCAGCAAGCTCTGTATCAAAGTCTTTTTTGTAATTTCCTCTGTATCTATCACTGCATATACCTGCTTCATTGTTCCAAATGCGCCCAGTAAACCGATACTGGATACTAGTATCATTTTTATCCATCCACTTTGTATCTTCATGCTGCCCCCATAGAACTATCTATATAAACAGTTTCACTAAAAAACGTAGGCTCAAAAACAACTTCATAATAATTTTCCAGTTGGTCAAAAGCATTACTTTCCGAACTCAAATACGAACTTTTATTATCGTCATTAATAGCAATGATACAAGAAACATAATCATTCGCATCATCATAACAGCCATAGGTTTTATATAGTCTCATCAGCCGAAAACTATTCAAAAAATATCTTTTCAAATAATAGCTCATGCTCTGTTCTAATTTTTCTTTATTAGTAAGTTCATCAATATAATTTATTACCTGTTGTTCATCATTATTCTTCAAAAAGATATCTAATATAATTTCATCATAATAATCCAAAAGATGATAAATCAAAAAAGCCCTCACTCTTTCAAAATAATCTGAATATTGCTCCGAATCGGCAGTCCTCTGAAATTCCTCAAAAGTTCTTGCCAAACTCAAATAATACTCTTCAGCATCATACAAATCGACTTTCGCAGGGTACCAAGTTTCTTCGTTTACTTCCTCAAATTCAAACGATTCGTTATCTATTGCCCCATACATCAATAAATTATAATAATTTTCCCACTTGGCAATTTCATCAACATTATTTCGATTGGACAACAACCAAAATACTAATAATAAAATCACACAAGCCACCAGCAAAACTAAAACACTCAATGCTATCGCCCACTTTTTCGACTTTTTCTCTGGCGTAGCCATTAATACCATATCCCTCCCTGAAGCATCAAAATCCACCGGGCTACCACCCGCTACAGCACCATTGCTTGCACTTACGCCTGTGACCATATCTACTCTTCATTTTACCATAAACTTTTTATTTTCAATAAAAATGCGCCAAAATTCTTCGGCGCATTTTATAAAAACCTAACTTTCTTCCGACGTACTTTCTTCCAGCACAGTCATCGGAAACGTCAAAACATATTCCTCCGGAACCTTAATAATTTCCTTCCCGCTAATAACATCGTGCTGTAACTGCCAATGAGAAAATCTTAAAGGAGACTCTAAACTTTCTCTATAAACCCCTTCTGGATTGTTTGGCGAATAGCTTTCTCCGTGCATCAACACAAATGCTGCTGGCCCCCACCGGTCACTATTCACTAAAGCGGTTCCAGCTTTGATATAACGCCAACTGACCTGTGATGCACTGTCTGTTGGTGTTGAAAAATAGGTTCTGCACATTGCTGGAAGAGTATAATCTTTTGGATCATAGAAAGAATCTGAATCGAAATACAACGAAACATCCCGAGTGTTGTTTTCCGAAAGGCTGAATCCAGACGTAATGTTTCGTATTTCTATAGTCCCAACCGCATAGTACATATCAAAATTAGATTTCTTGCAAGAAAAACAGATGTAGTCACTGAATCTTCTTTCACACCGTGAACTGTCTATGTGTGAATCCGAAATTCCCAGGCTACTAATTGTCGGCAACTCCTTACCTTGTCCAACCTCATCCCATGCTGCATTAATCAGCTCAGAATTAGACTGGAGAATCCAGGGGCCAACTTTCACCGTTATTTCAAATTCATATCCTTCTTCGTCTTTGAATGTGTACGATTGCTCTTGGAAATCAATCTTTATTTCTTTCGTCGGTTCTGGCTCTGCCGTAATTTCCGGGGTTTCAATCGGTTCAATACTCAATTCGATCGGATCATCTTCCTCCTCAATCAACTCCGGCATTTCAAACACCGGATCACTCACCGGTTCATCATCCTTCGCCGTTTCGGCGCATCCCGTCAGCGAGAATATTAAAATTCCCACCAAAATCATCATGAATACCTTTTTCACTACATTTTACCCCCTTTATTATAGAATTATTAGATAAATGAATTCCGAATGACGCCAAATCCAAAGTTAGACTTTACTTTTTAACGTACTCGGATTCGATATATACCACCATTATACCACACAATGCTCAAAAAGTCAAGTATTTCTTCAAATATTCCCCTGTCGGCGTCTTTCCTCGTTTCGCCAAATCTTCCGGTGTGCCCTCATCGCAAACCATACCACCTTTCAATCCCCCTTCTGGCCCCATCTCAATTACCCAATCTGCCGACTTAATTACATGCAAATTATGTTCAATCACAATCATCGAATTTCCCCCATCCACTAGTCTCCCCAAAATACTCAATAGTCTTTTTACATCATCCGTATGAAGCCCAGTTGTTGGTTCATCTAAAATATATAAAGTCTTCCCGGTCGAACGTCGTGCTAATTCTGTTGCAAGCTTAATCCTCTGCGCCTCACCACCACTAAACGTCGTTGCCGGTTGTCCTAACCGAATATAACCCAAACCAACCTCTTGAATTGTTCTAAGTTTCCCTACAACCGACGGAATATTTGCAAAAAACTCCACTGCTTCATCAATCGTCATATCGAGTACCTGCGAAATATCTTTACCCTTATATTTAATTTCTAAAGCTTCCGCGTTGTATCGTTTCCCATGACATTTCGGACACGTCACATACACATCCGGGAGAAAATGCATCTCGATTTTATTTACTCCGTCGCCCTGACAATGCTCGCACCGACCACCTTTCACGTTAAACGAAAATCTCCCTGCCTTATATCCCCGCACCTCTGCCTCTGGCTGAGATGCAAATAATTCCCGAATCGCCGTAAACACTCCAGTATAAGTTGCCACATTTGATCGCGGCGTCCGCCCAATCGGCGATTGGTCAATCACAATTACTTTATTGAGGTTAGAAATTCCATCAATTCTTTCATGTGTACCCGCTACCGTCTGCGCCCGATGGAGTCTCGCCAACAACTCATTTGCCAAAATTGCATTCACAAGAGTAGATTTTCCTGAGCCCGACACTCCCGATACCACCGTCATCACTCCTAATGGAAAATGCACATCGATATTTTTTAAATTATTTTCACGTGCGCCCACTACCACCAACTCTTGTCCACGTTTAGCTTTGCGCCGTTTTTTCGGCACCGGGATTTTCATCGCTCCCGACAAATACTGTCCCGTAATCGAATCAGGATTTGCCGCAATTTCCTCTGGTGTCCCCGCCGCCACCAATCGCCCACCCGAAAGCCCTGCCCCCGGCCCAATATCAATGATATAATCGCTCGCCCGCATCGTATCTTCATCATGCTCCACCACCAAAACTGTATTTTTCAAATCCCGCAAATGTTTCAACGTCGCAATTAATTTGTCGTTATCCCTTTGATGCAAACCAATCGACGGCTCATCCAGTACATACAAAACCCCTTGTAAACCCGAGCCAATTTGCGTCGCAAGCCGTATCCTCTGCGCTTCACCACCAGAAAGCGTATTCGCCGCTCGTCCAAGTTCCAAATACCCCAATCCCACGTCTTGCATAAATTTCACTCGTTCGCGAATTTCTTTCAAAATCGGTTTCGCAATTAACTCTTCCGATTCACTAAAACCTAAGTCCTGGTCTAGCACTTCAAGCATGGCATCTACATCTAAATTACACATATCTACAATATTAAGATCATGTACTGTCACCGCCAACACCGCCGATTTTAATCTCGCTCCATGACACTCTTGACATTCTCGTACCCGCATAAAGCGCTCAATATCATGCTTCATAAATTCTGAAATTTTCGGATCATTATAACGTCTTTCCAAAGTCGGAATCACCCCCTCATAAGTCGTTTGATAAACCGTTCCGTCTGCAAATCGCCCCGAACCGCTGATTTTCATTTCATATTTTTCGTCACCCGTACCATACAAAATTAAATGTCGCACTTCTTCACTTAATTGCCCAATCGGCGTCTGCACGTTAAACCCGTGTTTTAATCCCACTTGCATTAATCTCTTTAGCCACCACGAATCTTGTCCTACCCGGTTAAATGGACGAATTCCCCCTTCTGCAATCGTCAAATTATCGTTAAAAACTAATCCTGGGTCAATTTCCATCCGTGATCCCAATCCTGTACACACCGGGCAAGCCCCCTCCGGCGCATTAAATGAAAACAGTCTGGGTGTTAACTCTGGGATTAGTTCATCTGGATGGTCTGGACACGCATATCTCTGTGAATAAGTTAAAATTTCAATACTCTCCGCCGCAATTCGCGCTTCTCCCACCGCTGTTGAAGTATCTTTAATCTTAAGGAGTTGAATAATCCCTTGCCCCATTTCAAGCGCCTGTTCAATCGAGCCACTAATTCTAGTGCGCAGTTCCGGCGACAGTACAAATCTATCCACCACAATTTCAATATTATGCCTTTCATTTTTATTTAATTCCGGAAATTCATCCAAAGCATAAATAATCCCATCCACTCTTACCCTTGAAAATCCTTTTGCCAAATATTGTTCAGAAATATGCAAAAATTCACCTTTTTTGCTCGTTACAATCGGTGCAAGCAACATCAATTTTGAACCAAGCGGCAACTTCATTACTTCATTTACAATATCGTCTACCGATCGTCTTGAAACCTGCTTTTTACAAATCGGACAATGTGGCACTCCTACTCTCGCAAATAGTAAACGTAAATAATCATAAACTTCTGTCACCGTCGCCACCGTCGAACGCGGATTTCTTGAAGTTGATTTTTGATCAATAGATATTGCCGGCGATAATCCAGTAATTGAATCCACATCTGGCTTATCCATGACTCCCAAAAACATCCGAGCATAAGAAGATAGTGATTCTACATATCGTCTCTGACCTTCCGCATAAATTGTATCAAACGCAAGCGACGACTTTCCTGACCCAGAAAGACCAGTAATAATCACTAACTTATCTCGCGGAATATCTACATCCAAATCTCGCAAATTATTTTGCCGCGCCCCCCTCACTCGTATTACATTGTCACCACCAAAAATCTCCCCCTTTTGTTCCTGTATATTATCTTCCGCGCTCATAAAATTCCTACCTTCGCTTAAATAAACGCGTATATTATACACCAAAAATCAACTTTTGTCCAGAGCGCCAACATACTCAGTATAAGTCACAAAAGAATAATTCTTTTTTAAATTTCTTACAACTTTTTCTAATCTTCTTTCTAATTTAATACCACTATTACGTTTAATATACTTGGGCACTATTTTATATCTATTTAAATCCACAAATTCCCACGGATGAAAATAAGTAGCAAAATATCCAGTTTTTTTTAAAGACATCCTTGCTAACCAAATATATAATGAAACTGGAAAAAGATGTAACGCCAACCAAAAAAGCGGTATTCTAAAAACCGTTGCCACCGATGTCGGAATTTCCAAAATCTTATCTTTTTCGAACGGCTTCCTTGGTATTTTTAGATTATTATATCTCCCTGGGATCAACACCGGATTCACACTGGAATCATATTTATACCCACATCGTTTTAGTTCCTTATAGTCAATTTTTTGCATCCGTGGTTGTCGATATCCTACCACTTTATGCCCAATCACTTTTTCTATAATTTCTTTTGACTTACAAATATCAGTTTGATTAGGCTCAAAATGATCTACTCCATGACACGCCACTTCATGCCCATCAATCAACATTCGTTTTAATATCTCCGCCCTTGCCTTTGCAAAATTCCCCGTACAAAAAAACGTCGCCTTTACCCCTGTCTTTTTTAACAACTTTAAAATTCGTTCCAACCCTTCAGCCGAGACCTTAATTCCCTCTTCTAGGGGAATCTTCTCTCCCAGTTCTCGCGGCAAATCGAACTCTTCTACATCAAAACTAAGTAATACTAGTCCGCTCATTTAGATACCTTAAATGATTTTTTTCGATCAATCACATAGAGCGGTCGACCTTTTGATTCTACATGAATCTGCGAAATATAAAGTGCCGTAATTGCTTGCGATATCAACACCAATCCCACCAAAAAAGATATAAATACGCTCATTGCCACTGCTCCACTCCAATCCAAATGTAAAGGATCACCCATAATATACTGTTGTATCAGAATAAACAAACCCAAAAAAAGCGACACTATCGTAATAAAAACACCAATATATCCAAAAATTACTAAAGGCGTCCTTGAAGCTGAAGCCATACTATCACCCGCCAACGCCAATAATCTTTTAAAACTATAAGTTGGCCTACCATCAATTCGTCCTTTAGTTTTAACTTTTATAAACTCTTGTTTAAACCCAAGCCAATCAATTAACCCTCTAGTCAAACGATTTCTTTCCGTAAGTTTATTAAATTCTTCCGCTACTACCCGATCAATTAACCGAAAATCCAACTCTCCTGGCACTATATTTTTATTACCCGTCATCCGCATCATTCCATAATACATTTTTGAGGCAATTTTATGTTTAGTTGTATTTCGCCCTCTTATCGCCGTCACAATTTTTGCACCCTCTTGCCACCGCAAAATCATTTCAGGAATTATTTCTACTGGATGCTGACCGTCTGCATCAATCATAATCACGGCATCGCCACCCGCTTCCCGAATTCCTGCTGTAAGTGCAATCTCTTTTCCAAAATTCCGCGAAAATGCAAGTATCCGCAAATTCATCTCTTTCGTTATCTTGCAATTTTTTATTTTTTCAATCGTCTTATCATTCGAGCCATCATCTACCACCACTATTTCCGTTCTGCAAGGTAATTTCAGTAAAACTGGAAATAGCTGTTCGTCTAAAAAACGCCGGATTCCTCCTTCTTCATTAAAAACCGGCACCACGATTGTCACCAAACTCCTCATCATATTTATATTATAACACACTAGGTGTATAATACTATTATGACTAAAGATAAGGTAAAACGCACCGGTAAATTTATTATTATCGGCACTATTCTCGCACTTTTTAACTTTTTAATTTACACTTTTCTTGCCCGTATTGTTTTTAATAGTAATGAGCTACTTTGGGTTGATAGCATTATTTCTTATGCTCTTGCCACCATTCTGGCTTATGTCCTTCATTCTAAAATTACCTGGAAAGAACGCCCTGTTACCCAACATGGCAAATTAATGTTTTTTGTCTGGAATGGTCTAACCGCTATCGCTATCAGCCCGTTCTTTACTTGGCTCTTTGGTTTTATTACGCCAATTTATGAATTTGCCCATCAAACCTTTACCGTTTTGCACATTCCTTTCGACTATAATTTTGTTGAAAGCACCGGTATTTTTTGTTTTACCACCGCCGTTACTATGGTTTTAAATTTTCTTTTTTACGATAAACTCGTTTTTGGTGAATCTAGACAAGAGAAACAAAATGAAAAATAAAAATAAATTTTTTGCCATTCTTTTTTATTTACTTCCAATTATATTTTTTACTGTTTCATATTTTTTGATTACCGCTTCAGGTGAAGATATTTTTCAAGGCGCTAATAATTTTCGCACTAACATTACCTTAAATCCTATTAGTGATGCCATCAATGCCTTTAATTATAATAGTCGTATCACTGACATGTATGCTTGGAGTGTAATTGACTTTTTCGATTACCAATTTATTTTTGGACCAGACCTTATTTTTCGTTTAATTGACGTTATTTTATCTTCTGCAATTTTTTATTTTGCAACCTACATCATTCTAGATCGCAAACCAAAATTGCTCATCAAGGATTCTTTGATTTTTTGCGCTACTTTTTTAGCCTTCATCATCACACCGTTCGGACGAGTTATTTATCTCGAATTTTCCATGATTCACAACTACGTCCCTCTGGCACTTATCACACTAATTTTTTCTATTCCCTATCTTAAACTTCTCACCAACAATCCCCTAAAACATCAAAAACTTTTAAACATTACTATGCCTCTACTTGGTCTTTATTTTGGTATGGCCGCCACCGTTACGCCTTTAGCCTTTATTGTCACTATCGCCATTTATTGTCTAATTAATCGCAAAAACCTCACTCGTCCACCACTCTGGTTTTTTACCGGTCTTATTGGCGTTGTCACGGGCTTTCTCATTTGTTGGTTAGTCGGCTCCGGAATAGATCATTACACCTCTTCTCAGGCCACTACTTTTGACTACGTTTCTCTCTCCAATTTATTTTCTGATCCATTCACAGCAATTCCAAAAATACTTTGGCATATAATTTATAATTTCGGCATTGTTTTCTTACCGCTTCTTGGTCTTTTTATTGTTTGTCTTATCTTTAAAAAACATAACATTAAGTTTCAAAAACTTAATATTGAAAATAAAAACCTTATTCTCGTGTTTGTAATCTTTATTGTCATCCATCTTCTCGGCGCTTCACTCATTAAAGCTCCTTTTCGTCTTCTCATTCCAGCTTACCTCGCTGGCATCATCATTACTTTCAGGTTTTTCGCTTCCGCTATCAGCTCTAAGTTTATCGGCACCACCATTGTCATTTTCACAGTTCTTATTTTATTTATTCATACCTTTCTTCTTGTCAAATATCGCGCACAAGTTGCCAACCTGCTCACCGAAATTAAAAATTCAACCGAACCATCACTCTGTATTGAAAAGTCACGCACTACTCCAACCCGTCTACACTTCATCGATTTATCTCAAGCCAACTTTCTCGTTGATTGGGGTTCTCCCGAACTAATCTATGACAAAAACGTTACCTTCTGTAAATAATGTTATAATTTCCTTATGAACCCCAAAATTTCAATTATTGTACCAATTTATAATACCGCAAAATATCTTCCTAAATGTCTCGATTCTATCACAAATCAAACCTATCAAAATCTTGAAATAATTTTAGTCGACGATGGCTCCACCGATAATTCCAGTACCGTAGCCAATAAATATGCCAAAAAAGATCCTCGCATTAAAATCATTCATCAAAAAAATTCCGGTCCATCCGCCGCCAGAAACCATGGATTAAAAATCGCCACTGGCAAATATATTAGTTTTATTGATTCTGACGACCAAATTAAACCGAATTTTATCGACTCTCTTTTGAAATCCTTTTTCAATGATCCTACTGTCTGTCTTTCCGTTTGTGGCATTCACTATAAACGCTTAAACCAACACTCAGCCGAAGATGTCTATACTTGCCCTATTCGTCCTATTCGTTTCAAAGAATCTCAAAAGGCTTACATACTATATTTACTTGCCATCGACGGTCGCCTGTATTCGTCCGTTAACAAACTTTATCGAGCTAATATCGCCAAAAAACTCAAATTCGACGAATCTTTAAATTTTGCCGAAGATACCAAATTTGTCCTCGATTATCTAAAATATGCCAAATCTGCAAAAATCCAATTCGTTCTTGAACCATTATATATCTACAATTATGGCACTGAAACCAGCTCTGTCCGTTCCGCCGCCATCGATTGGAGTAACTGGCAAATTCAATATAAAAACCTCAAAAAATGGCTCGGGAAAAATCCCACACCTAAAGAAAAGTTCTGGCTCCACCTCGTCTATCTCCGTTGGCACATCTCTCATTACCGCGCCAAAAAACGCGCCAAAACTGTGAAAAAGTAAAAATTATGGTAAAATAATAAAATATGAAGATTCCTCGCGTTCTTAATAAAAAAAATCGAATTTTATTAAAAGAACTCACTAAAACTGATTTTAAGCTAAGATACCAAGGCTCCGTTCTTGGTTACCTGTGGGCTCTTCTTCGTCCGCTTATGATGTTTGCAATTCTATACATAGTTTTTGCTAAACTTCTTCGTTTTGGCAGTGATATCCCACATTATCCAGTCTATTTACTTTGTGGTACTACTATGTGGAGTTTCTTTACAGAATGTACCGCTCAAGGCATCCAAGCTATAGTTAACCGTGGCGATCTTCTTCGTAAAATTAGTTTTCCAAAATATATAGTCGTCGTATCAGCTACCCTTACCGCAGTTATCAATATGCTCATTAATGTTGTTGTGATCATAATATTTGCTTTAATTAACGGCGTAGAGTTTAGTCCAACTTGGTTTCTCGCTATCCCAGCAATCTTTGAGCTCTATCTATTATCACTTGGTATTGCATTTTTGCTTGGTTCAATCAATGTTAAATATCGCGATATTACATCAATATGGGACGTCATTGTCCAAGCTCTTTTTTATGCCGTTCCAATTATCTACCCCATATCAATGGTTGCAAATAGCAGTACATTTGCGGCTAAAATTATTCTTCTTAATCCAATTGCTCAAGCCATTCAAGATATTCGTTATAATCTTATTACTGCCGAAACAATCACTACTTGGAATTTTATTCAAACCCCAACCTATATCATACCAATAATCGCAGTTGTAATCATTCTAATTATTGGCGCTCTTATCTTCCGTAAAAAATCTAAATTCTTTGCAGAGGAGGTTTAATGAAACGCACAATCGGTTCTCGCACGGAAATAAACGATCCAAACAATGACATAGCTATTAGCGTTAAAAACTTATACAAAAGTTTTAATCTCCCAACCGAACAAGCCTTTGGTCTAAAACAAGCTCTATTTAATCGTCTCCGCGGTATTAAAGGTTATAAAGAACAAAAAGTCCTAAAAGGTCTTAACTTTGAAATCAAAAAAGGCGAATTTATTGGCATCATCGGTCGCAACGGCTCTGGCAAATCTACTCTTCTCAAAATTCTCGCTGGTATTTATTATCCACAAAAAGGTGAACTCATTATTAATGGTAACTTGATCCCTTTTATCGAACTTGGTGTCGGTTTTAATCCAGAACTTACCGGACGAGAAAATGTTTATATGAACGGTGCACTCCTCGGATTTAGTAATCAAGAAATGGATAAAATGTATGATGATATTTGGGAATTCGCCGAGCTTAAAGAATTTCAAGATCAAAAACTAAAAAATTATAGCTCTGGTATGCAAGTTCGTCTCGCTTTTTCAATCGCCATTCGCGCCAAGGGTGACATCCTTTTACTTGATGAAGTTCTCGCTGTTGGCGACGCTGCTTTCCAACAAAAATGTAACGACTATTTCAAATCCCTCCAAGATAAAAAACAAACCGTCATTCTGGTAACACACTCAATGGAAAACATTAGAAAATTCTGCACCCGTTCCATACTAATTAATAACGGCAAAATCCTCATGGATGGAAAACCCGACCCGGTTGCAGAATCATACGAAAAACTTTTTAAATAAAATACAGTTCAGAGACTATGTCTTCGGCACGTTTTATCCATGTATTTTCTTCTGCTTGACTTAATAGTTTTTCTCTTACTATTCTTTTTTTCCGTTCACTTACGGCAAGCCTAATCTTATCGCTGAAATCTTTTTTATCTTTTGCTAGATACACGTATTCATAACCATAGCATTCTTTTAAATCTTTAGTAACTACGGTCGGTAATCCCATTGCCATATATTCAAAAAGTTTTACCGGCGAAGTTCCTTTAGCAATCTCTCCCAGCCCAAAAGGAATAATCGCACAATCAAATTTTGATGAATATTTAGGAAGATCGGAATAATTTTTTGGACCAAGATAATAAATATTTTTTAAAGTTTTATCTAATTTTTTTAACGCATTTTGATAATTAACACCAATAAAGACAAAATTATAATTTGGATTATTATTGGCAACTTCAGAAATTAAATTATAGTCAAGCCACGGAGCAATAGCCCCATAGTAGCCAATTATCGGTTTATGTTTTTTTATTACACCGACCAAATCAACAGGAACCTCAGCATTTTCATAATTATGGTAGTCAAAATCATCCAGTAAAACTGCATTTTTTGATAAAATAATCTTCACACCCCTAAAATGCTTCTTTGCATCCTCATATAACTTATCTGCACTCGCTAAAACCAATCTCGGTTTTAATAATTTTAATTTATTCCAAGTTTCTAATTGATTTACCAAAGAGCCAGAAATATCCTCATGAAATTCATCTATATATTCATATACTATCTTATAACCACGGTTACTAATCTTTTTTATTAAATTAAACGGTATATTAGAAACGTTATTAAAAAAGAAATAATACTGCTTATCTCTTTCTAACTTGATTTTAAACAAAAGATCCCAAGAATTTATTGTTACGAAACCTTCGTCTATTATTCGCATTACCTTAAATGGTTCGTCCGGTTCTAAATAGATTACCATGACACCAACATCTGCTAAACATTTTGCTAAATGATGTGGGCGTTGCCTAAGCGGCGTATTCCATGGGATACTGTGCATAACCACAATCTTGTCATACCTACCAATCATTTTTTCAATCTTCTTGACGTTTTTTAATTCTTTTTTTTGTTTCAAATACTTAATTGGAACACCAAGAGACGTCATCGTTTTTCTACGAATAGTCCCCTCAGGCAACAACAGATTATAAGTATTCGCCACTTTGTCTGCGAACTTAAATCGTTTAGAATCCAATATTTTTTGCATTGAACTATTTTCAGTCCTAAGCCTCCTATTTTCATCAATAAGCTGCTTTATTTCCTTTTTTGTGTATTCTTTTCTAGGCATTATTCTTCCTCCATAATCGCATCAACAATATATTTACTTGCAAAACCATCTCCATATGGGTTTTTCGCTTTAGACATTCTGTTGTATTCACTTCTATCCTCCAACAACACTCTCGCCTCTCTATAAATATTTGCTTCGTCTGTTCCCACCAGTTTTAATGTCCCCGCCTTAATCCCTTCCGGCCTTTCAGTCGTATCGCGAAGTACTAATACTGGCTTTCCCAAAGACGGGGCCTCTTCTTGTACGCCACCACTATCAGACATAATAAAATACGAGCGCTCCATAAAATTATGAAAATCCAAAACATCAAGCGGATTAATTAATTTTACTCGATCATCGCCGCCCAACACCTCGTTTGCTACCGATTGAACTTTTGGATTTAAATGAACTGGATAAATTACTCTTACATCTGAAAAATCATTTAGTAGTTTCTTTATTGCTGTAAAAATATGCCTCATTGGTTCACCAAGATTTTCTCGCCTATGCGCCGTAAGTAAAATCAATCTAAATCCTTTTGCCCACTCTAAATCTGGATGTTCATAGCTAGAAGAAACCGTAGTTCTCAATGCATCAATCGCAGTATTACCAGTCACAAATATTTTTTGATTTTTGTTTAGCACTTTCTCTAAATTACTCTTGCTTAAATCTGTCGGAGCAAACAAATAATCTGCAATGCAATCAATTATTTGTCTATTCATTTCTTCGGGGAATGGAGAATATTTGTCATACGTACGTAATCCAGCCTCAACATGACCAACCTTAACTTGCTGATAAAATGCCGCCATAGCAGCAGCCATAGCCGTAGTTGTATCACCATGCACTAAAACTAAATCGGGTTTTTCCTTTATGATAACTTCTTCAATACCTTTTAAAACCTCTGCTGTAATATGAGTTAAGGTTTGACCCGGTTTCATAATATTTAAATCGTAATCTGGTTTAATCTTAAAAACTTTCAATACTTGGTCTAACATTCCACGATGTTGTGCAGAAACACAAACCACGGATTTGATCCCATCTCTCATTTCCAATTCTTTTACAACTGGTGCCATTTTTATAGCTTCTGGTCTAGTTCCAAACACAGATAAAATTTTCTTCATCTTATTTTTCCTTTCGTTCTTTTATAAAGCACATCACAACTAGAATTGGCAATATCAACATTAATGAATAAACATATCTAAATATCCACGAAATCGGAGACGCAATTAGCAACGAAATCATATATACAAATATGCACACCAAAAATACCAACATTTTATAATGTTTTCTATAAAGAAACATTATAAGCACAAAATATATCGACCAAAAAAGGACACCTACGCTGTTCGTCCATCCCAACCAAGGAGTACTTGTTAACCCCAACTCTATATTTTTTATAATATTTCTCGCATTATCACCTAATAACGACAAATCAGTATACTCAGTTTTCAACCATTTTTCTTCATGCGTATGTCCAAAATCCAAATCCCATACACTACCCTGAACATACCAATATGAATAAGTATGCAGCACATAAGCCTTTATATAATCCATAAGCCGCCTCGGGAGAACTCTAAACCAAATCTTTATCAGCTCTAACTTATTATCATTTATCAACCCATAATTAAAACAATTTTTAGCCGGATCTGCATTCATCGGCGTATAGTTTTCTTCTAAACACTTGATGTCCGCATATTTTGATAATTCTTTATCCGTATCTTCATCTAAACCATTAATACTAACTACATAGCCCAATTGTTGTGCTGGGACGCTCATCGACTCCATAAATGGACTACTTTCTATATTAAAGGCTCCATACACTACCTTTTGTACTAAGACCATTCCAAATATAATCGCAGCAAAACTTATTGCAACCACTTTCCTCGCTCTTCTATAATAAACAAAAAGTGCCACAGCCAAAGCTAGCACTATTAAAATACCACCGTTTCGCAAGAAACCAACTAATATAGTCAACAATAATACCGGCAATAACTCTCTAAAACCAATTTCTTTCTCTCTACTATATTGTCTAATTAATTCATAAATTCTAACAACCAACAGCATGAAAAATGCCGAGAATAGTACATCCTTCCACATTGTTATGGAATAACAAGCTACTGTAGGGCAGAATGCAAAAAAGAGAAGAAATAATATTCCAATCCATTTTTTTGAAGTTCTAATAATTACCCATTCCACAACATATCCGAATATTACACATAAAATTAGCATTTGTGCTATCGTTGCCAAAGCAATACCTGCAGTCAAATCTCCAGTTATCAAAAAACCAATATTTACCGGTGCAGCAATAAATAATGTGTGCAAAACCGGATGCCAATTTGACCATGCCCTTTCCCCTATCGCCTGTCTAATTTGTACTGCACTATCAACAGAAACTATACCCGGGAAAAATGCTAAAAACAAAGGGGTCCAACAAACCAATATTATTAAAGAGTACCAAAGCCAATTTTTATTTTTAAAAATTTGTTTTACATTGGCTCTCGGTACAAACATCTTTTTATCAATAAAAGATAATACACAAACAGCCATCAAAGCAAATATTATTATTAAAACTATTATTAGCGGTGAATCTAATAAACCTACTGGTTTTATATCTACGCTCTGATACACAACTTTTTGGCCTAACCAAAAAGCCAATCCAAACGGAATAGCAAAAAATAATGAATATTTTAACCTTCTTTTATTAGCATTTTTAAAACCGTAACGTACTACAGTGAACATTGCAATAAAAACAATCAATGCCAAAAAATATTCCTGTGTTAAAGTCTTCCCCATCAAATGGATTACCCCAATAGTCAACAAAAAAGCTGTCACTATTTCAACCGCTAATTTGTTCTTTTTTAAAATCTTCTTCATCTTATTTTTCATTTTTTGACACCAAATTTAAATCTATTTCAAATTGTTGCTGGCTCTTCTTCTTTATGATATCCAAAATAAGCCCAGTAGCAAAAGATAAAAATGACAATGTTACCAACATCCCAGCCACTATCAAACTCGGGAATTTCTCAACTAATCCCGTATTGAAAAAACCAATTAACACCGGTATTCCTAAACATAATGCAATTATAAACAGCAGAAAAGCGAAAAACATAAAAAACAACAAAGGTCTATACTCTTTCACTAAATTAAAAATCATCACCATCACTTTTGTACCATCTTTATAAGTATTCAATTTTGATGGGCTATCAGCCGGACGATCCTTATAACCAATTGGTAAAGACGTAACTACCATCTTTTTATCTAACGCATGTACTGTCATTTCAGTTTCAACCTGAAACCCATTTGACAGAATCGGACAAGTTTTCACAAACCTTCTCGAAAACGCCCTATAACCAGTCATCACGTCTTGAATATTAGATTTAAAGAAAAGGTTAATTAATTTTCGAACTAAAATATTCCCAAAATTATGCCCAAACCGCTTATTTTCCTTAAAATAAGACGAATTTAATCTATCGCCAATTACCATATCACTTCCGTCTGCAACCTCATTAATCATTTTTTTAACATCTTTTGCATCATAAGTGTCATCAGCATCAACCATAACATATATATCCGCTTCCACTTGTCGGAACATCTCTCTAACAACATTACCCTTACCCTGATATTTTACCTTTCGAACTATGGCGCCGGCGTCTAGTGCCTTATCGATACTCTTATCAGTAGAATTATTGTCAAAAACATAAACCTTTGCTTTTGGCAATTCTTTTTGAAAATCTTTTACAACTTTAACTATTGTTTTTACCTCATTAAAACACGGTACCAAAACCGCCACATCCCTTTCATTCATACAAATTATTATATCATACCATCAATCTTATTGTGTCATATAAACTATTTTTATTTAAAGTAATACAACCTCCTCCCATCTGTTATAATACTCTTATGAATACTAAAATTTCTAAAAACCTCTCTCCTAGAATATCTCAACGTCAATCCGGGCTCGAACTCCTCCGTATTATTGCGATGATTATGATCGTCGCGTCTCATCTTTCCCAACGTGGTAATTGGAGCTGGCTAGCCTCAAGTGAACCATTAACCACCAACCAATTCATTATGAATATTGTTATCTGTTTTGGACAAGTTGGAGTAGCCATTTTTTTTAGTATCACAGGATATTTTTTATATAATTCAAAAAAACACAACTGGAAACGTATTCTTAAAATTACACGACCAACTTGGTTTTATTCTTTATCGTTTTTAGTCTTTGCACTAATTTTCTGTCCATCTCTCATCCAATTCTCAATACCATTTAACCAAACAACGGCGCATCTTCTTTTCCCAATCACCACAAATGCCTATTGGTTTATTAGTGCCTATATTTCTTTATATTTATTATTACCCTACCTAAAAATATGGTTAGATAGCTTAGACGACAAAAAATTATTCAAACTTATTCTAATTATTGCCGGAATCTTCATCATTCCAAATATATTATCTTATTCTCTCGCCGATATGTCGTCTTTTATCTTTGCGATACCCTCTGCAATCTTTTATACAATCGTCGGCTACGTTATCCATCGTTGCAAAAATAAACTTATTCGACTCCAAAACATAAAACTGCTTTTTATTAGTTTAAGCGGTGTGTCTATTTTTATTATTTCCTCTCTGCTTATTTATCTCGCAGCCACAAGGCTTAGTTATGCCAATATTAACAACAACATTCTAATTGATACTATGTCTCTCCCCTGCATGCTGACATCAATTCCTCTGGTTATTCTCTTTTCTCGCTTAAAATTCGTTAATCGCTTCATTAATTATCTAGCAGGCTTAGTGTTTGGCATATATCTTGTTCATTCAAATGGTGTTTTTATTAATCTATTCTGGAGAGAACACGATATTCTTCACACAGCCACAGCCTCTAATTATAGTCCAATTCATTTTATTTTTTATTTCTCACTTACTGTCTTAATCATATTTTGTTTATCAGCTGTCATAGAAGCTCTTCGTAAATTATTAACAAAAGCTATTTCTAAATTACTCTTATTCTTCTAATTACCCCATTTTTTATTAGTCATCCCGCCAATATAAATATCTTTATGTCAAACAATAATACTCCTTTCGTATATAACCCCAAGAGCAACTTTAAAAAACAACGTTTTTATATTATAATTACGAGTATGGAAATGGCTGTCATCGTTCAAAATATTCTTCAATATTACTCGTTGTACCCCTTTTTAAAACTTGTTCAAGAAAAAAATTATTGGAAAATTGATCTCTATATTTTCGACCCACAAGATACAGAAAACGGTTTTTCCGAAATCATGGAGGAATTAAAACAAACTGTCATAAAAGATGGTTTTACAATCGCCAATAAAAAAAACAAAAATAAAAAATACAAAGTCTGTCTTTCGCCATACCAGGACATGGTAGGCATCAAGTATACTTATCTCATTGGTTACTACTACGGTTCACTATGTTCCAAACCATTTACTTTTAGTCCAGAACTCAAGTCAAAATTCCATGGCTTCTTATTACATAGCAATTACGATGCTGATATCTTGTCTATTTACGGAAAAACCTACGTCGTACCTAGATTATCGTTGCGCGAAATTCAACCCAAAAAACACTCAGGCAAAAAACGTTTACTATATCTTCCCACTTATGGTAAAGAAAGCAGTATTGAAGCGGTCACAAAAATTTTACCAACCATAAAAAACAACTATGAAATCATAGTCAAAAGTCATCATGGAACCGCCCATTTGAAAAATGAGATAAACCGTAAGATAGACTTAAAAGAAATTGCCGATTATTATTATGAGCCCACAAAGAGCACACAAGAGCTTTTTGAGGAAGCCGATATTGTTCTATCGGATAATTCTGGTGCTATTTTTGATGCTCTCTATGTGAAAAAACCTGTTTGCATTTTATGCGATAATATAAATAATTCTTTTATTGGCATTTCTCCGTTGCAAAAAAAATTAGCCGATGACGGCATTATCCCATATTCTGATAAAATAAACACTAAAGAACTCTTAAGAATCTTGCAAGAAGCTTTATCCACCAAAGTAATAAAAAAACAAAACGAAGAGTCAGATCTTTTGTTCCCAAATAAAAGCACTGGAGCAAAAGAATGGGTAAAAATTTTAAAAAAGTATATGGATGATGATATCAACACTGATTACATTAAAATACATGACTATTTAATAACAAAACAAGATCTCTTAAAGAAAGAACTAAATAATGCAAAACAAGAAGAGGAAAGGTTATTAAAAATTACTAATGATTTGACTTCACGACTAAATATTTATAACAATGGAAAATTATATAAAATCGCTAAGAAGATTTACGAGGTTAAAAATGGAAAATCATACTAAAAAAATCATCGGTTATACAGTAGGGTCTTTTGATTTATTTCATGTTGGCCACTTAAACATAATAAAGAAGGCTAAAGAAAACTGTGATTATTTAATAGTTGGATTAAATTCCGACGAAACCATGCTGAGATGTAAAAACAAATTACCAATCATTCCATATGAAGAACGTAAGGAAATTTTAGAAGCTATCAAATACGTAGATGAAGTAATCAAAGTTGAATGTCAGCAGAAAGACACTAAAGCAGATGATTGGGAAATAAGGCTCAAAGCCGACGCTGTCTTTTCTGGCGACGACCATAAGGATTCGCCAGAATGGCGTGAGTTAATAGAATACAAAAAAATTCACGGCGGCAAAGTTATGTTTTTCCCATACACAAAAACAACGTCATCAACATTAATACGAAAAATTTTATTAAACCAAATTTAAATTCTGTCTAAAACATTTTTTAAATTAAAGCAATCAATATATTCCATAATTGAAGCCTTAATATGGTCCTTCACGAACCTCTTACCATCAATGTTACACAAACTTAAGTTTGCAAAGAGCTTCTTAACCTCATTTTCAACAACGTCTTTACCTAAAGTGTAGTGTCCAGCTATCTCTAATATTTCTCTAGCCAATTTTTTGTTATTTATTATTTCGTCATATGATTTTGATGCGTCCTTTTCAGAAACCCATTTTTTCCAACGGTTAGTTTTTATTGCATTCTCTAGCAAAATAGTGTACAAATTTGATTTTGTAGATATTATATTATTTTCAAATAGCTTATCCTCGACCTTACAAAGGGATAAATAACTTTTTGTTTCGACATAGCCAAATTGCGGTGCAACATTGGCCGCCGTAACTCTGGCAGGAATATGTAAAACTAATGAAGCATTATCAAGATAATCAGCGTTGTGCTCTTTCAAATAAACACCGTGTTTCTTTGCCATGTCAGTCAACGTCTTAGTGTTTTTATAATTAAACCTTCCGGCCTGTCTTGTAGACTTCACCAACGTGCCGGTTTGACCAACCACAAAAAGCGGCATTGGCAAACCTCTTTTTGTTAATCCCTTTTTTAATTTTTCTAGAAAAACATTATATACTTCAACTTGAGTTAGTCCGCCATTTGTTTCCTCAGTACCAACTTCATAGGCTAATCTTTCAATATTGTGTTTTTTTCTTTCTTGTTCACAAAACTCAATCAAATCTATCGTTTTTTCCAACACAAAATCTAAATCCACAACTTTCCCCATAGTGAAGGGGTCCTTTGTCGGATCAACCATAATTAAATCAAAACCAGCCTCTATATCACTAGCAAAAGATTTTTTTGCAATATCCATTGCATGATTAACTTCAAAATGAGCATTTCTCTCTTCGTCTCTCTGCCACGGCCCACCATGATCTCTACAAATATAATAATCGTAAAAATTATTATTTTCAGCAACCTCTTTAATTCTATTAGCAAAATCAAACTGGTCCCATCCATTAACATATCCGCCGCCCAATTCTTTTTTATCGATTTGATTTCGACTAGCAATGAACATTAATGGGAATCTATATAGCTTAGCTAGTTCAAAACAAGACTCTATTACATTACTAGACATTGGCCCAATACCAATCAAAGTGACATCACCGAGAGAATCAATTTTCTTTACTAATTCATCTATAGGTTTCTTTTTCATACACTCATTATACTATAATTATGAGCTTTCATCTAGCAACCGGCTCAAAAAACCATTTTTGTGCATCGGTTCCATTTGCAGTCCACAAATTTATATTTGCACCAAGATTTGCTTCACCACCACTAACATCAAGCACTAATTCCGAACAAGCAGATATCATTACGAAATATTCTCCCTCTTTCACAAGATGCCATTTTTGCGCACATGTATAATTACTATTCCAAAGTTGTACATTTGCCCCTCGTGTAGTCCGAGCCCCATCTACATCAATCGCTTTCTTGGTATACACATTAACAATAGAATACGTACCGTCCTTTTCATCATACAACACACTCCAAATTTGCGCATTCGTACCGTTTTTTCTCCACAACTGTATATTTTCACCATCCGAAGCCCTTTCGGCCCCACCATTAATATCTACAACCTTATCAGTATCTATCCTAGATTTTATAATATAGTTACCATCAGCTAATATTTTCTCTTGTTTTTCAGTCTTTTCTATTTTCCATTTCTGTGCAAGTGTATTATTAAACCACCAAAGATGAATATTGTTATTTTCATTAGGCACTCCACCATCAACATCCAAAACTAAATCAGAACATGCCGAAATAAATACATATAAATCATCGTTTTTAACAATTTTCCATTTCTGTGCGCAAGTTCCATTATCGGACCACACTCTTACGTTGGCACCTTTTTTAGTACTTCCACCATCAACATCCAAAACTAAATTATCATTCAAACCATAAAAACTATACGTGCCGTCACTATTTCTTATAATTTTCCAAATTTGTTCCTTGTCTTCAAAAAGCGTAGACAAACCAATATTAGAACTCTTTTTTATTTCATTATTTGTTATAGCGTTAACAACCTTATTATTATCCAAAGCTGATCTTATAATATATTCATTTTCTTCTATCCCTACATCAACTGGCATAATTTGCCATTTAATACTATTGTTCTTTACGGCGTTACCAAAACTAATTTTATCATCATTTGATAAACTACCTTGCAAAACCGAACTCAAGCAACTCGTTGCAAAAATATAATTATTGTCATATTTTAATATTTTCCATCTCTGTGAACACTGATTTTTATTTTCTTTAATAGTCAATTTACCATCACCATCTAACACCAACCCAAGTGTCGGATTAGTAATTGTAAAGGTACCATCATTATTACTGTTGATTTTCCATTGTTGAGCTTCAGTATTATTATTGTTCCACGCATGAACACTAGTTCCATTTATAGCAACTTTTATTCCACCTTCTACATCTATCATCTTTCCTGAACCTAAATTCATAATAGAGTATGTCCCTTCGGGAATCCTTGCATTTTCTAAAACATTAATATCAAAATTATCTGTCACCCCCCCAAACCAATCTTCAAAATACAAATAAAAATTCCTATTTCCATACGCTCCACACGTCGCCGTTCCATAACCAGCTGCCAACGCACCCGCATTTGGTTGATACGGCGTGTAACGATAAAGCGCCGAAGTCGCAAGCGACCGAATATTTACCACCGACCCACCACATGAAGCATCTGGATTATATTGCACATAATTTTCGCCCAACGGATAGTTCGTCCATCCGCCATCCAAGACCGTCCGGAATAATGCCGCCGCCTTTCGTATTTGATTTTTAAATCCATAATACTCTGCGTTGCACGGTGCCGTATCCGGACAACCGTATCCTGTCGCCACTTTAAATTGTCTGTTATTCGGCCACGAATCCGTAATTAAACCCTGTTCCTTCTGTAGTAGCACAATCAATACCTGTGGATTAATTCGATAATCCTGAGCCGCCTGCCATATAATATGTGCCGCCGTTTCACCTCCAGGTGCCGCCTCTCCATAAGCCGTACCTTCACCAAAAGTCTCTTCCGCAAGACACACAAAATGTCCGTCCTTTATATGATAAGAATATGAAGGATAATAACTTGCAAGATATGTCCTTGTGTCTCGGCAATTTCCTTTTGCATTCAAAAACGCCTGAATTTCAACTTCGGTCATAGCATTATAGTTACTCATTACATAATCCGAAATGATATATCCCGGATCAAAATTCGCCAAACTCGCTGCTTCCGCCTCTTCATTTAACCGATCAAAACTTCGAACAAGAAACGTAAACAAAAACACCATTACAAACATTCCAAGTAATATAAACCATCCTCGTCGATCTCTCCGTCTTATGCTTTTCATAGCTTCACCCCACCATTAATTACACCAGTTTTATCATCTGCATTTAAATTTATGATAATCTTGTAATCCCCACTTGATAATCCTGCCATCGGCACATCAAATCCTTCACAAGTCGACGTCGACGCTGAACCTATAATCCCCACTTCATCGTTATATGCCGTCGCACCATCTTCAAACAACAGTTTCAACACACAATTCCCATCCGACAAATATTGGTTTATATTTACTCTTATCGTTAATTTATCTCCCGTCGTCCCAGCGTAAGTCACCACACCAGTTAACTCATTTGCCGTATTTGGATTTTCCCCATCATACTGCATGATCTCTTCTTTTTCTACTACTTTTTGCTCTTGTTCCTCACCATCATCCGCTTTTTTCTCTTCTTTATCAATTATAATCGACTCATTCCCGTCGCCATCATCGGTCTTCTTATCATCATTAAAATAATTGTCCCAAACTAACCACACCATCATCCCTGCCACAATTAATAAAATCAAAATAATTAGCCACGAAACCCATTTTTTGCTGCGTTTTCTTCTACGTGCCACCATAGCATAATACTCCTAATATAATCATAACAATTTTTAAGAGTTTTGCAACTTAATTACCGAGTTCTAAATCTAAAATTTCCGCCGCTTTTTCCAAAATCTTTTTTTGTTCTTCCGTCGCTGACAACATTCGAGTCTTAAATAACTCTACCGTTTCCTCATGTTTATAATTCAAAACTTCCAAAGATCTCGCCGCCCCTGGCACCTTCTTTAAAACCCCCTTCGAAATCAAATTATCAATATGTTCCGCTACCGCCGACACTGAAGAAAGTCCCAATCCTGCCATTATTTCTCGATACGAGGGAGAATATCCATTTTCTTCAGTAAAATCCTGTAAGAAATTCAAAACCGCTAATTGTTTTTTTGTTAACTTTAAACCCATATGCTATAATTATAAAATATGGACAAAAATAAATCAATTGATGGGCTAGCTCCACGGCGTTCTAAAAAAGTTGCCGCCTCTAAAACAACTTCTCAAAAAACTAAATCTAAAAAAATCCCCATTACCGAACCCACTAAACAAAAATCCATCAATCAAAAAACCCCTACGCCAAAATCTATTAAATCTCCCGAGATCGACCCTGTTGCAGACTTTCTAAAACCCGTTCAGGCCTTTGATTTTGACGAAACCACTGGCGAACTCAAAGCTAACAAAAAACCAATCACTAAATCAATTCAGAAGATGGATAAAAAAACAAAAAAACCTCATAAAAAACGCAAAATTATCCTTATTATTATACTTATCATTTTCTTACTTCTTGTCGGTCTCGCCACTACTGCTATTCTTTGGGGCAACGATATTATTGCCAAAATCACCGGTGGTCGCGGTACTGTTTTCGATTTAATCACTTTTACTGAGCCAACCTATAATCCATTAAAAACTGATGCTAACGGCCGTACTAACATCCTTGCTTTTGGCACTAGTGGTTATAATATGGATGGCGACGAAGGTAACGGTAAACACGCCGGCGCTCAACTCACCGATTCTATTATGCTGATTAGTTTAAATCAAGAAACTGGTGACATAGCCATGCTTTCTTTACCACGCGACCTCAAAGCTTCCCCCACTTGTACCGCCACTGGCAAAATCAACGAAGTTTATTGGTGTCATAATATGAAAGGAGATAACGAACAAGCTGGCGCCGAAGCCCTCATGGTTGAAGTTGGTAGTATTTTGGGAATTGATTTTCAGTATTACGCTCATCTCAACTGGGGCTCACTAATTCAAATTGTTAATGTTCTAGGCGGCATTACTATTACCCTTGATGAAGACATTAATGATCATTATTGGACTGGCGCCGTTTATCAAGCTGGTATTGAATATACTTTAAACGGCGAACAAGCCCTCGGCCTAGCTCGTGCTCGTCACGGCACCACTGGCGGCGATTTTTCTCGTGGTGCCAGTCAACAAAAAATTCTCATTGGCATCAAAAACAAACTTCTTTCCAAAGGTCTCTCTATTACCGAAATTATCAGTCTTGCCTCCACGCTTGGCGATAATCTTCGCACTGATTTTTCAATCGATGAAATGAAAACCTTAGCCCATCTTACTTCTGATTTTGATTTTGAAAATATGCGCCAAGTTTCACTTATTGAACCATATCGTTTTATGACTACCGGCAGCATTAATGGTATTTCATATGTTCTCCCCTCCGCTGGCGTCGGTAACTATGGTCGCATTCAAGAATATATTGCCGAACAAATCACTAATTATATTGAACCAGAACCGGAACCAGAACCAGAAGAAGAAACTGAAACTTCAGAAACAATATAATCTAAAAATAAAAGCTTATATCTTACTAATAATTAACTTTCGCTCTCTGCCTTCACCCTCAGAATGCGTTTCAATATCTGAATAATCCCCTGCTAGTTTATGTACCACCCTTCTATCTGCTGCATTTAAGTTAATTTCCATTGGCTCACCTGTCTCACGCACTTTCCGAATCCATCCCTCCGCTTTTTCTGTAATTCTGTCCGCTCGTTGCTTTTTATAATTCGCTACATCTACATTTACACGTGTCACTTCTGCTTCTTTTGAAGCTAGAGCCATCGACACTATATGTTGCAAAGCTCTCAAATTATCCGCATTTCGTCCAATCAGAAGCGAATTTAACGAAGTTGATGGTACCGAAAGTTGTATTACTTCATCATCAATCGTCGATGACACCGCAACATTAATCCCGAAAAAACTAAGCAAATCCTCTAAATACCTCGCAGCACAGCGAATTGATTCATCTTTATTCATTTATTATCTCCTTTTCTTTTTAATATCCTTTGCGGAGATACGGGTTATTTTTGTTCCTGTTTTTTTGTTTTCGACCACTTCGGCCTCTTGAATATTTCTTAGTTCTTTCAATACGGCTTTATCTGTCATATCATCAATTTCTCGTGCCGTCTTTTTTAAAACAATTTTTTGAATTGCCATTGTAAGAATATTACTTAAGAAATAATAAAATGCCAATGCACCATTTAAATTAAAGATAATGATAAACATCATGATTGGCATCATTGCCGACATCTGTCCAGTTGCCATACCTGAAATATCTGAATCATCAATCTCTTTACCATCTTTAGCTTCTCTTATCAGCTCACGAAATTTCTTTCTCTTTTCTGACTTACCTGATGGCATTTGCTGTTTTGTTGCTAAATATTGCACCACTGAAGCTAAAATTGCGCAAACCAGTATAAAAAATGCACTAAAACTAAATTTACCGGTCATCACATCACTTGCTCTTACAGTTAAGTTAACCACCCCAAACAACTTCGGATGAAAATCATATTCTACTTTTTCTTCGGCCGGAATTTCTTGATTTACTAAATCTTTAAGATATATTTCCTGTTTCTCTTCCAAATTTCGGATTTCCGAACCTTCATAAGCCACAATTTCATACGCCCTATTCATTAAATTATCTTGTGGCATTGGTGTTGCAATTACTCTAATAGAAGAAAAAATCGCTACAAAAATTGGAAGTTGTATTAAAAGTGTCAAAATCGACGCAAAGGGTTTTACATTGTACCGCTTATATAAATCCATTGTTTGTAAAGACTCTAATTGTTTATTTCCTTTACAGTTCTTCTTTATCTGCGTCAATTCTGGCTGTAATTTCCGCATCAACTTAGTCTGATTGAGCTGTCGCTTCGTAAGTGGCCACATCAAAAATTTTACTAATACCGTAAAAATAATAATCGCCAACCCGAAATCATGTACAAGATTGAAAATTACAAATAAAATATTTACAATTGGTCGCACCAATATTACATCAATTAAGTTAAATGGTCCACCAGTTAAAATTGAGCCTATTACAAAAGCTACAAAGAGCCCCCCATAGATATATTTTTTCACACTCTTTCTATCCATTTTGTTTATTATAACACACCCTACTTTCTTCTACTAATTTTCCCAGAATCTCTTCTAGTTCTTTAGACGATATTTTTAATATATCGTTTGAAAAAACCACAAAAATATAATCTCTTTCCTTTGGCAAATATTTTAAATTTAACCTAATCGCTTCATAAACTCTTCGCCGAATCCGATTCCTCCCTACCGCTGATTTTTCTACTTTTTTTGAAACAACCACCGCCACCCTTGTGAACCCTCTCGTATTTTCCGCAAAAATCAAAGACATTTTCGGTGAACGAATTGTCTTTCCTTTCTGATAAACATATCGCACCCCCCCTCGTGAATGGAATCTATATTTCTTACTCAACATACTATATATTATATAGTATTAAGCTGTTAAACGAGCGCGACCTTTTAGACGGCGACGCGCCAACACTTTCCGACCATTCTTAGTCGCATTTCGCTTACGAAAGCCATGTTCAACTTTACGTTGTTTTTTATGTGGCTGATAAGTTCGCTTTGGCATATTATTCCTCAAATTTTAGTTTATTTCAAATTCTTTATGTAGTATAACTCATTTTTCCACAATTTTCAAGAAGTTTTCCACACTATATATAGATAACCTTGTCCATATGTGGAAAAACTAATCCCTGTTTTTAAAATCCCATATTAGACCATATTTTTTTATCACTAAAACCTGTGGAAAACTTCATTTTCTTATGCTATACTTGAAAAAAGGAGGTTGATACTAAATGTACGACGTTTGGCAAAACGTATTAGCTGAAATCGAGCAACAAATTTCCGCCGCTAACTTTTCTACCTGGTTTCAAGACACTGCTCTTCTCTCCACCGAAAATGGCGATATTAAAATTGGCGTTAAAAATTCATTCTATGTCAAACAACTTCGTGCTCGCTATCTAGATCTAATTTCTAAAGCACTTAGTAACAATAATATATCTATTGTAAATATCGACTTCGAGGTTCAATCTAGTACTAAAACCAAAAATCGCCCTCGCGAAATCACTAGATCAACTACTAGTCTAAGCGAACATATTAAAACTATTAAAACTTCATCTAAAGAAACTCTCGAAGAATTAAAAAACGGTCTTAATAATAAATATACTCTCGATAATTTTGTTGTTGGTTCCAACAACGAACTCGCTGTTGCTGCCGCCAAAAGCATCATTGATTCACCCGGCACTCGCTATAATCCATTTTTTCTTTATGGTGGACCCGGTCTTGGCAAAACTCATCTTGTTCAAGCTATTGGTAATGAACTTTTAAAAAATAATCCTAATTATAAAATTTTTTATACCCCTATTTCTCATTTTTATTCCGATTTTATTGATGCTATTAAGAGCGGTAAAGGTAAGGAATTTAATCGTAAATTTCAGAAATTAGACTGTCTTATTATTGATGATTTTCAATTTATTGTTAATAAAGAAAAATCTCAAGAAGAATTTTTTAATATTTTTAATGATCTATATCAATTAAATAAACAAATTATAGTCACTAGTGACCGCCTCCCCTCTCAAATTAAAACCGTCGACGAACGCCTTGCTTCCCGTCTTACCTGGGCTGGTGCTTTCGATCTCCAACTTCCTAAATTTGAAGACAAATGTGCTATTCTTCGTACTAAAGCCGAACTTATGGGTGTAGAAATCGAACCTGAAGCCATCGAATATATCGCCGAAAATGTAAATACCAATATTCGTGATCTTGAGGGCGAATTTTCCACCATACTCCTAATGTCTGAAGTGCGTGGTTTAACACCACTAGAGCTTATTAATAATGGTGCCGTTAGCGTTAATCATACTTCTAAACTCCGTCCATTATCCTCAAAACAAATTGTTGAAAAAGTCGCTAAATATTACAATCTTACTCTAAAAGATCTCCACAGTAAATCTCGTGTCTCCAATATTAAAAATGCCCGCCAGGTCGCTATGTTTATTCTTTCTAAAGAATTAAGTCTAAGTACCAATAAAATCGCCCTCGAGGTTGGCGTTAAAGATCATACTACAGTTATGCATGGTATTAAGAAAATCGAGAATGATCTTAAATTAAATTTTATTCTCCGTGATCAAATTGAAGAAATTAAGGAAAAAATCTATGGTTAATTTGTGTAAAACTTTTTGTAAAACTATGTGTAAAACTTTTGTAAATCTTTGTGTAAAATTATTAAAAATTTTATTCAATGTGCAAAAAACTATTTTATCCTCCATTTTTTCCCACCCATTCCACTATAAATTCCACTATTTATTACCTCTAACCTCAAGCTATTTTTTCCACTATTCCACAACCCCTACTATAACTATTACTAATAATTTAATAATTAGAAAGGACTAAAAAATGAAAATAAAAGTTACACAAGAAAAATTAAGTAAAGCTTTAAATAATATTAGTCGTATTGCTATTGGCAAAGTTACTCTACCTATCCTTAATAATGTCTTAATTAGAGTAGATAAGAAAAAAGTTTCTCTTATCACCACTAATCTTGATATGGCAATTATAGATTTTCTTCCGGTTTCTAATTCAGAAGATGGTGTGGTGACGGTCCCAGCTAAACTTTTAGCCGAATTCGTTTCTAATCTTCCTAAAGGTGAAACTATTGAAATTTCCTCTAAAGACACTAAAGTAACTATCTCAGCTGGTAAATATTCATCAACTATTAATGGTGCTATAGCTGATGATTTTCCGGAACTCCCAGAAATCAATGAAAAAAACGCCATTGTTTATAAAATCGGTATCGATGAATTTAAAACCAGTATTGGTCAAGTTGCTATTGCTAGTTCAAACGATCTTACCCGCCCCGCACTTACTGGTGTATATTTTAACACTAATAATCATACTCTTGCTATAGCCGCCACAGATGGCTATCGTTTAGCTGAAAAGAAACTTATAGATAAGGTAGAAAGTGAAGTTTCCGCTATTGTGCCATCTAATTCTCTTCAAGAAGTTTTACGTTCTATTAATGATGAAATGGAGGAAGTGGAAATTTCTTTTAATGATGATTTAGTACGTTTTCGTCTTGGTGAAATTGAAATTATTTCCAAACTTATTGATGCTAGTTTTCCAGATTATCAAAGGTTAATTCCAAAAGATAGTAACATTAAAGCCGTATTAAATCGTGAAGAGTTGATTCGTGTTACTAAATTAGCTGCCCTCTTTGCCAAATCGGTTGGTGGCTCAATTATTTGTGAAACTACTACTCCAAATATCTTTTCAGTTAAATCTATCGCCAATGAATTTGGTGAGAATGATTCTAGACTTGAAACAAAGGTTGAAAAATCCGGCAAAATTAATCTTAATTCCCGTTTTCTTCTGGATGCCCTTAATGCTCTCGAGGAATCAGAAATAAACTTTAATTTTTCCGATCATATTGCACCTATTCTCCTTACCAATAAAAAGAGTAATCAATATACTCATATTATAATGCCTTTAAATTCATGATTATAAAATCTATCAAACTCATTAATTTTCGTAATCATACCGAATATTATCTTGAATGTGACGATAATACCTCTCTGATCTTGGGTGAGAATGGTAGTGGTAAAACTTCGGTTCTTGAAGCTATTTATATTTCCACTCGTGGTAAAAGTTTTCGTGCTACCGACTCTGAAATTATCAAAACCGGTACTGAATTTTATCGTATTGAGCTCGAATATCATAATGGTGAAAAAATTTTTATTACCTATGATGGTAAAAATAAAAATTTCCAAACTCTAGATAAGAAGAATAAACGTCTTCCTAAAAAATATAAATATCCAGTTGTTCTTTTTCTTCCCTCGGACCTTAATTTAATTAGTCATTCTCCTGGCCGCCGCCGTGATTATTTTAATCGAGTTTTTAGTGAGTTTGATGAAAATTACAATCAAAATCTTTTGAAATATGAAAAATCACTCAAACAACGTAACGAACTATTAAAAAACGACAATCTTGCACCAGAAGCACTTTTTTCCTGGAATCTCATGCTTGCGAAATATGGTACTAAAATTTGTGAAGATCGTCAAAAATTTATTCAAGAAATCAATTCTAAGCTAACTACAACCTATCGCTCTATTGCTGAAAATGACGACGAAGTAAATATTGATTATAGAACTGAAGCCAAAGGTTTATTAGAAACTAAATATCTTCAAAATCTTGAAATGAACTTCAAAAAAGATCTTTATCTGGGCCACACTAGCTTTGGTGTTCATCGAGATGATTATATTTTTAATTTTAATTATAAAATCGCCGACGGTTCTGCTTCGCGCGGTGAAACACGCTCAATTATTCTTGCTCTTAAATTTATTGAAGCCAACCTTATTTATGAAAAACAACACAAAAAACCAATCATCCTATTAGACGATGTTTTCTCTGAACTAGACCCTATTCGTCGCAAATGTCTCATTAAAAATTTTCACGATCACCAAGTTATTATTACCAGTGTAGAGGCTATCGCATAGCATAATAATCTTGTAAAAATGCCATCACTGGATTTTCGTTACCTTCAAAAAATTCTATATTATTATAAGCCACCGAATCTGTCGTATATTGTTTTAGTACTGCAGTTGCCCGCGCTAAAGATACATACCTCTGGGCATATTTGTAAGTTTGCCAATCTGTATTCTGAGTAGAATTCACAAAAGCTGCTCCCGAAGCGATTGTTTTGTTATTTTCTGACGACGAAAGCCAGGTTTTAATCATTCCTAAGATATTCGAAACAAATGTTACCCTTGAAGAACCATTATTTAAAGACTGCAAAATTCCGCCATCTATCACCCCAAGTGGTGTTGTTTTTTCAGTATTATATAAAATAAAGTTTGCCAAAACCGAATTTGGATTGATTGTTCTAGATCCAGAACTACCTAACGTAGTATTTTGGTTCACAAAATTAATAAATCCCTCATCACTAAATGGACTATTTAAAGTAGAGGTATCAAACACTGCAATTTCGGCGCACTGTGCTGAACCCACCGCATTATAAGCTGTCGCAAAAGTTTCACAATCACCAAAATTACTGAGATATCCTTCTGTATTATCCGCATAAGATCTTGGTAGTAGCAATACTAATGACTGCGAGATTACCCCTCCAATAGTTTTTAAACCAGCAAACCACACTCCAGAATTACTCGCTGATAAAGTGGCAATCCTATATACAATCGAACCAAGAAAGGTATTTTTTGAAGTTATATCAAATGGACTTCGGTTCATTCTGTCTACTTTTGCATCCATAGCTAACACGGCATTATTTAATCTAGCATAGCTTGTTACCGCTGCGGCATCTCCAGCTGTTGCCCCGCTTGCTTTTGCGAGCTCCTTCCCCACATTAATAGCTCCTTCCACCATAAATTCACCTGCATTTATACCTTTTATAGTACTATACGAATTTTCCATTAATGATTGTGAAATAGTTGGTCTTACTAAGCTTAAAATTTCCTGTGAGGCAGATTCGGTACCACTATTAACAAATCTACCAATCGCACCTCTTACTTTATTGGAAGAAGATGCTACGGTACCACTGATTACTTCACTCCCACTAACCCCTAATTGATTCTCTACTGTTTTTAAAACTCTATCTGAAGAATAATTTCGTACTTTCGTTACATCAATTTTTTCACCAGACAAAATCGCATATAAACTTGGTGATTCTAATGCTGTACCTGTAGTTTTTATAATTTCACCAGTTTCAATATCTACTATTTCCGTTTCGGCACTTTCGTATAAATAGTTCATCGCTTCATTAATTTTAGAAGCATTGCCTTCTCCCGCCTTCATCTTGCTAATATTTTCCATAAAGGCTAAGAAAAATAAACTCGACCTTTGTTCTTTAGACATGGTATCGGCTACTTTTAAAGCATCCGCCGAATTTAAGGTTGCTCCATTTACCGAATTTGCCAAATTTTTTTGTCCAACCTCCACTATAAACGTGTCAGCATTAGTTTTAGAACTCGCTGCAACGCCAGTCTCTTCATAAACATAATAAATTTCTTCCTTACCAGTCTGCTCATTTATTCGAGTTTTTTTCACTAAAGCAACATTATTCACATTCATATTACTCCCCGAACCAATCACTTTTTCCATTGTTTCATCAAAATCAGAATTTGTATTGTAATTATTCCGCGTTGTACCGATTTTTTGCATCACTGACTTTGCAGCATCATCATACCAATATGCTGCTCGGGAATAAGTTGCTTTATTAAATGCGTCGTATAGCTTAGTGTTGCTATTGATTTCAATGATAAAATCATCCGCAGCAATCATCTTATCATCTATTTTTAATACTAATTCGCCACTACATTGATTTGTTTCAATAAATCTATCATTATCAATGCAACCTACCAATATACCGTTATTTTTTAAAATTCTAGCAGTATCAGCAGGAATTTTGCCGTTTTTGAGGGCCTGTTGAAAAACGATTTTTTTACTTTCAACCGCATCAGCATACTGGACGTCGGTTTCTTCAATTAAACGTTCCGAAAGTGCCGACGGGATAATATTCCCAGATCCAAAAATTACTAAGAAAAATATAATCATTACCGTGATGAATCCTGCCGCTCCGAAAGAACCCCATTTTTTTGAAGTTTTTATTTTAGTTTTTCTTCCAGTCACATTCGTCAAAAATTCCCCGCCTCGAAGAGCTGAAACCTCGCTTGCCTTTAGAATCTGACCTGCGTTCATTCTATATATTATAACATATCCTTCTCTTTCAAGCCAGCGAGTGTGTCCGAAAGAGAAGTCTATGTTATAATACCCTTAATGGAAATAGAGAAAATTATTCCTGGTGGCCAAGGTCTCGCTACTTTAGATGATGGCAAAAAAGCTTTTTTCTGGAACGTTCTCCCTGGAGAAATTGTCGAACAGTATGAAATCACCAAACAAAAATCGCATTTTATTGAAGCCATCGCCACCAAAATCAGCCGACCCTCTCGGTTTCGTGTTGAACCAAAAGATGCCTGTTTTCTCTCCACTTCTCCCTGGCAAATTATTGACTGGTCTTATGAAAAACAGCTCAAGTCAGAATTAGTCACCGAAATTTTTCGTGAACATCAAATTAATATTACTCCGCCACCAGTTATTACTGACAACAACTCTTATTTTTATCGCAATAAAATGGAATATTCTCTCTATTACAATCATGAAACTGCCAAGATTTCTCTCGCTTTTCACGCTCGCGGCTCTCATCAAAAAATCCCCATTGCCAACTCCTCTATCGAACGCCCCGAAATTCTTACTGCCGCCCAAAAAATCATTGATGATTTAAATTCCCGCCACGAAGATGCTCGTAAATACCAATCTTTGCTTTTACGCTGCAACCAAAACGGCGAAATTTCCGGCGGTCTTTACGAGAACAAAAAGCCACACCCCAAGTTTAAAAATCTTACCGATATCATCCTTAATCAAACTTATTCTTATTCACCCAATGGTTTTTTCCAAATCAATCTTCCAGTTTATGAATTCGCCTTAAATGAAATCAAAAAACACATCATCACCGATCATGTTCTCGATCTTTATGCTGGGGTTGGCACTATTGGCCTCTCAGTTGCCTACGCTCATCACCTCATTCTCGTCGAAGTTGACAAGTCGGCCTTCGCTGAACTTGAAAAAAATTGCAAACAAGTATTTTTAGGACAAGACAAGGAAGCATCCCAAAAAGCAAACAGCGTCTTGCCGATATTAGACAAATCCGAAAATGTATTAAATCATATAAAACCTGGTCAAACTGTTATTTTAGACCCTCCTCGTGCCGGCTGTGATAAAAAATTAATTGACAAGTTAAATGAAGCTAAGCCAAGAACTATCATTTATTTATCTTGTAATCCCACCACTCAGGCTCGTGATATTAAATTACTACTAAACAATTACAAAATTACAACAATTAAAACTTTTAATTTTTTTCCTCGCACTCCCCACATTGAAAACCTTGTTGTTTTATGCTAAACTTCTTTCAAGACGGAAAGGTGGCCGAGTGGTTTAAGGCGCACGCTTGGAAAGCGTGTGAACTCTTAAAGGGTTCCGCAAGTTCGAATCTTGTCCTTTCCGCCAGAAAATGGAGAAAAAGGTGAGCGAAAATACAGTAATTGAATTAAAAAAAATAACCAAACGCTACGGTTATGGTGATACGGAATCTTTTGCACTAAAAGATTTTGATCTCACTATTAAACGTGGCGAATTTATTATGATTATGGGGCCTTCGGGTTGCGGCAAAACTACTCTCTTAAATATTATCGGCCTTTTGGATCGTGCCACTAGTGGTGAATATGTTTTAAATGGCGAAAACATTGCTGGCATTTCCTCTAAAAGACAAGCCAGGCTTCGCGCCAAAAAAATTGGCTTTATCTTCCAAAATTTTAATTTGATTGAAGATTTGCCCATCCTCGAAAATGTTGCTCTCCCTTTAGTGTATACTGGTCATTCTAAAACCGCCCGCCTCAAAAATGCTTCAAATGCCCTAAAACGCTTTCATCTTCAAGAACGTGAATATTATTTTCCCTATCAGCTTTCTGGTGGACAACAACAACGTGTTGCTATTGCTCGTGCTATTGTTAGTAATCCCGAAATTATCCTTGCTGACGAGCCTACTGGTAATCTCGATTCTCGCTCATCCCATATCGTTATGGAAGAACTAAAAGCCATCCATGAAGAAGGCAATACTATTATTATGGTTACCCATAATCCCGCACTCACTGTTTATGCTACTCGTGTCATCAATATGCTCGATGGCCAAATCGACACTGACATCAAGACCGTTGCCGACGCCAATCTTCCTCAACCCATCAGTGTCAAAATTATGAAGAAAAAACCAGAGACGGTTGCTATTATCAAAAAGTCAAGATCAAATAAAACTAAAAAACGCAAAAATCGCCGGAGGAAAAAATAATGGCTTCTCTAATTAAAACTCACTTTAAACTTGCCAAAATTGCAATTAAAGAAAATCGCACTCGTTCCCTACTTACGTGTATTGGTATTGCTATTGGCGTTGCCAGTATTGTCCTTATTCTTTCTCTTATGGGCAGTATTTCCAATCTTGTTAAAAGCGAAGTAAATAATATTGGTAATGATCTAATTGTTGTACGCCCTAGCTCTACCAAGAGTTCTATTACTAGCATTGTCGAAGAACTTACCTCTTCTAATTCCTTTCAAAAAAGCAATCTCACCACATCGGACGTTAATGCCATCTTAAAAGTTGGAAATATCACTGCCGTTGCGCCTATTGCTATTTCTACCAATACGGTTTCTTCTGAAAAAAACACTTTTCCCTCAGTTCCCATTCTTGGCACCACCGACGACTTTATCATCATCGAGCCTTTTGCCCTTAAATTCGGTTCATTCTTTAAAGATGACGACGAAAGTAAAACCGTCGTTCTTGGTTCTACTCTTTCCCTCGCTCTCTTTAATACTGTCAATAGCACTGTTGGCAAAATGGTCACCATTATGGGTGAAAAATTCATGGTTATCGGCGTGTTAGACGAAGTTGAAAAATCTATCAATTTTGACAATGTTGATTTTGATAATGCCCTCATTATGAATATTGAAGATCTAGACCGCATCACTGGTTCTACCCAAATTCAACAAATTAATATCAAAGCTAGCAATACCGATAGCCTTACTCAGGTTTCCGCCGATATCGAAAAAGCCCTTAAAGACAACAAACTCGGAGATGAAAATTTTAGTGTTACTTACGGCGATCAAATCACTCATCCTGCCAGCTCCCTTTTTACGGTTGTATCGGGCATGCTGACTCTAGTCGCAGCGATTTCTCTAATAGTTGGAGGTATTGGCGTTATGAATATTATGCTGGTATCGGTTGCCGAACGCACTCATGAAATTGGCATCAGAAAAGCTGTTGGGGCTTCTGGTCGCAATATCCTTATGCAATTTCTCTTTGAGGCTCTTATCCTTTCCGTTCTTGGTGGTATTTTTGGACTTGTTTTAGGTTATGTTGTTGCATTCTTTATCTCCATTATCACTCCATTTGCACCTTATATTAGTCTGAACATTCTCTTTCTTACTTTCTTTACTACTCTCGCCATCGGTATTATCTTCGGTATTTATCCGGCCATTAAGGCTGCCTCCAAAAATCCTATCGACTCACTTAAACATTATCGATAATGTTATAATAAGGATATGAAAAAATATCTTGAAAAGCTACCATTTTATAACACTTTGGTCCTGCCCTACCATTTTCTTCAGGCTGTCTTTGCCAATTTAAAATATCATTTTCCTGCTCATAAGCTCCGCGTTATTGGCGTCACTGGCACTAACGGTAAAACTACTACTTGTTTCATGATTTGGAACATGTTAAATCGTGCCGGTTTCAAGACTGGTCTCATGACTACTGTTGCTTGGGGCGTCAAGGTCTTGACGCCAGAACTTGGTCATATGACTACCGTTGACGCCGTTACGCTTAATCAACGCATTGCCGAAATCAAAAAACAAGGTGCCAAGTTTCTTGTTCTTGAAGTTACTTCTCATGCCCTTGCCGAATATCGGACCCTCGGTATTCCTGTCGAAATCGCCGTTTTTACCAATCTCACTCATGAACATCTAGATTATCATAAAACCATCGCCAAATACCGTGCCACTAAAGGCAAACTCTTCAAAAAAGCCAAGTTTAATATTTTAAATGCTGACGATCCTGCCACAAGATATTTTAAAAAACTTTCCCATAAATATATCACATATGGTATAAAAAATGGCGAAAATCGTGCAAAATCCATTAAACTCACTGTTTCTAGCGTCAAATATTCATTTAATGATATAGATATCGAAACCAAAATTCCTGGTGAATTCAATGTTTATAATTCTCTCGCTACTGCTCTAGTTGGCCAAAAACTCGGACTCACAAACGAACAGATTGAAACCGGCATTAAATCCCTCGACTCCGTCGAAGGCCGCATGAACGTTATCGACGAAGGCCAACCTTTCACAGTTATCGTCGATTATGCCCATGCTCCAGACGCTCTCGAAAAAGTTTTTGCCTCCGTCAAAAATCATCAAGGCAGAATTATCTCTGTTCATGGCGGCGCCGGCCGTCGCGATCCTTCCACTCGTCCCATTCGTGGCGAAATTCTTGCCAAAAATTCCGATATTGTTATTATTACCGAAGATGATTCTCGCGATGAAGATCCCGAAAAAATTGCCGCTGGTTTTATTGAAGGTGCCAAAAAGCATGGAAAGATTCTCGGCAAAGATCTCTTTAAAGAGTTGGATCGCAGACAAGCCATTGCCCTTGCTTTTAAATTTGCAAAAAAAGGTGACCTCGTCTTAATTCTCGGCAAAGGTCACGAAAAAACCATTTTAAGGGCAGACGGCCCCCACGATTTTGAGGACCTCAAAGTTGCTAAACAACTTCTGGCTCGTATTCAGCAAGACCGTCAATAATTTTATCATTATTAATATCAAGTGATTGCGCGATTGCTGCTGCGCACGCCATATAAGATACCGCAGTTTCGCCCGGTACAAAAGTTGCTACTGATATTATTTCGGATTTTATTGACAAAGTCGCTTCGGTCCCCTTGGCGTAAAGTTTTGAGTTCAAAATTTTCACATCAGAACTCGTTAAACCATAAGTTATGGTTTTATTTTTTCCCTTAAATTCTTTAAAGGTATCATAATTTAAATCATCATGGTTTAAAACCACTATTTCGGGCTTCATATCAAATAATGTTTTCTCATTATCAAGATATTCTTTTGGCTCCATATCTGATAGGCTTGCTGTTACGAAATTTGTCATCGCTGCCACTGTTACAGGTAAACCGTAAAAGACATTATCGCGTAGTCCTTCCGCCGGAACAGTCACAACTACATAATTTGCCCCCGCCTTCCAAGCGTCAGAAAGAAATTTATGCAACATTCCCACTTTAAAGGGCTGGTCGGAAGCTAATACTGCTACTTGTTCACCGCTCGTTCGTAAAATCTCATGCACAAAATGTGCCACCGTAGTTTTGCCAGTCGTACCCGTAATCGCAATCAACTTCATATCGCGCATCGGGTTGCCATAATAAGACTTTAGCACTCGTGCTTTAATCTTTTGTGATTTTGATTTAAGCCCACTTTTTTTAGTTTTAGCCTGATTCTCTTTAACCCTCTTCTCCATAATATTTTCATTATATCACCATTCTCTCTAAAAACCAAAACATGGCGGAAGCGAGAGGATTCGCACCGAAGGTACGAGTCTCGTATTTTGATGCGCTCCGTAAGGAACATGGCGGAAGCGAGAGGATTCGAACCTCCGAGACGCTTAAAGCGCCCACACGATTTCGAGTCGTGCGCCTTCAACCACTCGGCCACGCTTCCGTCACCAATTATAGCATAAAACCATCAGATATAAACCATTACAACTATGCTATAATATTGGCATGGACAACGCTTTTTATCTTTGGCTTGGCATTGTCACCATTTCGGCCATTGGCACTCTCGCTCATTTCTTCTATGATTGGTCTGGCAAAAACAAAATTATCGGCCTTTTTGCCGCCGTTAATGAATCTACCTGGGAACACATCAAAATTACTCTCACCCCCACTTTTATTTGGTGTTTTTGCGATGGTTATCTTTACGGTTCAAATCCCAACTATTATTGTGCCAAATTAATCAGCCTCCTAGCTTTAGTTATTTTTATTCCTGCCGTCTTTTATTCATATAAAAGAATCAGCAAAAAATCTATCCTTCCACTAGACATTCTCATCTTTTATGTCGCAATTATTCTTAGCCAACTTTCCTTTTATGCAATCATTACTCTTGACCCCATGTCATATATCTTCACTTATTTATCCTGCATCGGCCTGTTTATTTTCTTTGGCTGTTACATGACTCTCACTCTAGAACCAATTAAAGCCACTATTTTTCGTGATCCTATCACTAATCGCTATGGTTTTCGTGCCCACTCCAACCCTTTTAAGCGTAAAAAACAAAAATAATTCAACATATCTCAAAAATATGGTATAATAATGTCGTCATCGTTAGTGATGATGCTCATTTAATTTCTAGGTGGATGTAGAGATTATTCAAAACATCCACATATGTGCCCGTAGCTCAGCTGGATAGAGCGTTTGCTTGCGGAGCAAAAGGTCGTAGGTTCAAATCCTGTCGGGCATACCATAATGAAAAATCAGCCTGTGAAGGGCTATTTTTTATCTGTTGAGAGTCGGTTCGAGTCGATTTATTTTTTTGCTTTAACCCCGAGTATTTTTTATCAAGTCTTTTACGGAAGTGAGGTGAATAAAGAATGATTACTAATGCTATTGCAATGTTTTGGCTTGGCGTTATACTTCCGTCGATACTTCTCTTTGCTATCGCTATGATATTCTGCAGAATATTCGAAAACAGAGTAGATAAAGAACTCGAGAGAATAGATGCAGAAATGGAAGAAGAGCTTGAAGAGTACCGACGCAGGAATATGTGCGTAAGACCAAGACCAAGGAGAGCTAGAGTCCGCGTACGTATAGCATCAAATAAAAACGGAAGCTAGATTTCAAATTTCATAACTGACCACCGAAATGTCCCTTGCGAGATGTTCGCAGGGGATTTTTTCTTGACATCTAATTACCGCCAGAAAGACTAACTCTAGAGTTGACCCTTTTTTATTTCGAAAACTTTGTTAGGATATTACCTCTGTAAATTTGACAAATCTTTATCTTCAGCGTAAGCAGTATTGACTTTTTTACAAAAATATGCTAATATAGAAAGAGGCTGTTGTTTAACTGGAACAGACGCACATTAATTTTTAAAAAGGTGGAATGAAAATGACTAATGCAGAAGCTATAACCAATTATCTTGAGAACGAAAACGTTTTTTCGCCAACTCTAGACAACGAAAGGCTAGCACTCGAAATCCTCGATATCTTGAGTATAGATCCAAGTGAAAAACTCGAAAATGAACGGTGGGCAAGTGCCCTTTATCCCACTAGTCCTCCGGTTCGCTAAAAGGAAGATCCAGACGCCATACTTGACAACATCGAATGAAATCATTAAAAACCACCACTTAAACAACTCCCCGGTATTTTTCAATATCGGGGATTTTTCTTTGACAATTATGTATATTTTTGTTCTAATTTATCAAAGAGTGATACCAGAAAAAAAGTTGCCTCGGCAACCAACCTATTGGTGGTCACCGAGGCGTGCGAGGGAATGTAGGAGGATGCCACTGGTTTTATAAACAGCGAAGCCAAGAGTCTGGAAAGATGAGGCTTCCGGGCCGCCAACCCTTTCCAGCGAAAATTTTAGCTCTCGCGTGCTTATCCAACTTTCCCTTTAAGGTGTGTAGATTTTCTAGGTTTGTCTATCATATCATTTTAGCCCTTAAAAATCAATTTTCTTGGTGATTACACCCGCATACACCCCTAGCTATCGCAGGGGTATCATCCATACATATTTTGGGGGTCTGATCCCTGTCAAAAATAACGAAAATATAATGGGAACAGCCCCTATGTATTTTTTCTTTTATAATTTAATAGAGTTTTGCAGTACTCTTTTGAGGGATTCGGCTCTAATTTTGTTTTTTGTTTTATGTATAATGGGGGTATGCAGAGGAGTTATATCGCGATTGACTTAAAGTCTTTTTATGCATCAGTGGAATGTGTGGAACGGGATTTAAACCCACTTACTACGAACCTTGTAGTGGCGGATCTAGAACGGACGGATAAAACGATTTGTTTAGCAGTATCACCTGCTCTAAAGGCCTATGGTATTTCGGGGAGAGCACGTCTTTATGAAGTAGTGCAGAAGGTACGAGAGATAAATCGTGGACGAGAGCGAAAATACGGTAAGAAATTAATAGGTAAATCAACCGACGCTATAGAACTTAAAAATAATCCAGCGCTAGCGCTTGATTATATCGTAGCGGTACCACGGATGGCTTTTTATATTAGCTATAGCACGCGGATTTATAATATCTATCTAAAATATATCGCAGAAGAGGATATGCATGTTTATTCAATTGATGAAGTTTTTATTGATGCGACGCCATATCTTAAAAACTATGGATTTACTACACGAGAATTAGCGATAGAGATTATCAGAGAAGTTTTAAAAGAAACAGGGATTACAGCAACTGCGGGAATTGGACCAAATATGTATCTTGCTAAGGTTGCGATGGATATCGTAGCTAAACACGTGAAGCCAGATAAAGATGGCGTGAGGATAGCAGAACTAGACGAAATGAGCTATCGGAAAGAGCTATGGTCACATCGACCATTGACGGATTTTTGGCAAATTGGACGGGGTTATGCGAAACGATTAGAATCAGCCGGCCTTCATACGATGGGCGATGTAGCACTTTGTTCAGAGAGGGATGAGGATTTTTTGTATAAAATGTTTAGAGTGAATGCAGAATTACTGATAGACCACGCGTGGGGTTGGGAGCCCTGTGAGATTGCAGATATTCGAAACTATCGGCCAAAAAGTAACTCTTTTTCATCTGGGCAGGTTTTGAAGGAACCGTATTCATATAACAAGGCTTTAGTGGTGGCGATGGAAATGGCGGATGATGTTGGTTTGCATTTATTAAAACACGGGTTAGTTACAAATCAGGTAGTATTAACTGTAGGATACGATGTGGTAAACGTGAAAAAAGGATATGACGGTGAGGTAAAAACAGATTTTTATGGACGGGCAGTACCAAAACACGCACACGGTACGCATAATTTAAGTGAATATAGCTGTTCATCACGGGAAATTCGGGTAGCAGTAAAGGACTTGTTTGAAAGATTGGTGGATCCTGAACTCTTGATTCGGAGACTGACGATTGACGTTGATCATGTAAAAACTGAAAAGGATGCAGCTAAGGAGATAAGACAGCTTGGGTTATTTGATAGAACTAAAGATGGCGCAAAAGAAAAACGAACTGATGAAGCGATACTTGCGATTAAAAAACGCTACGGCAAAAACGCAATTCTTACAGGGGTTAATTTTGAAGAAGGAGCCACGGGACGAGAAAGAAATGCACAAATCGGAGGACACCGAAAATGAAATATGATGAAATAATTAATCATCCACATTATGAGCCAAAAAAACATCCAAGGATGTCTCGCGAAATGAGAGCAGGACAGTTTGCGCCATATGCGGCTTTGGCTGGGCATGCAGAGGCGGTGCGCCAGACGGCTAAATATGCGGAACTACGTGCTATGAGAATGATTGAACCCAATATAGACGACGAAAGATTTGATTTATTAGACGGATAATTTTTCCATCATATCTGTTTTTATTATGGTTGCGACTTCTTTAACGAGGGCATACCAAAAAACAAAAAAACGAGAATTTACTCTCGTTTTCATCTTTTAAGGTCTAAAAGACCTTATTTTTTGAAAAAACATTTTTGTTGTATAATAAAAGTATTATGCAGTGGGAATTAATTACGAATGTCATACTTGTTATATCAATTTTAACGTTGGTTGCCTTTGCTACTCTTGGTTTATATCAATGGATTTCTCGCAAATCCATTGAAAAGGTCGATCGTGAACTCCGTTGGATGCTTTTACCACTTTTTCTTATGGCTGTTACTTATTTTGTTTTTGACAAACTTCTTATTTTAAACACTCGTCCCAATGGTTCCGGCGAAGCTTCCTTCCCTTCTACCCATGTTATGGTGGTAGCGACAATTTTTTTCCTCACCACCCTCATTCTTCATAAATACGTCAAATCTAAAACCACTCGCATTATTCTTGAAATCCTTATGTTTGTTTGCATTTCCCTTACCTGTATTGGCCGCGTCCTCGCCAATATGCACTGGTCTGTCGACATCATCGGCGGCATCGCTTTTGCTTTTGTCTTTTCTGAAATTTACTATCAAATCATCAAAAGAAAGAAAGCCAAAAAATGAGCAGCGTTTTTACTCAAATCATCAGGGGTGAAATACCCTGTTATAAAATTTACGAAGACGATAAAACTCTCGCCTTCCTTGATATTCATCCCGAAACCAGAGGGCACACTCTTGTTATACCCAAAGTAGAAATCGATAAAATCTACAATTTACCAGACGAAGACTATCAGGCTCTTATGGCCACCGTAAAAAAAATTAGCCACCATATGGAAAAAGTTTTTGGTACTCGCACTCTCCTTAAAGTTATCGGTACTGATGTTCCCCATGCCCACGTTCACCTCATTCCTTATGACGAAACTTGGCATCACGGTCGCGAAATTTCACTCACTCCAGAAGAATTCGAACAAATCCGTAGCAAACTCGCATTGTGATATAATATAAGATATGAAATTTGCATCGAGTTATGAGCCGGGGGAATATGAATCAGATATTTATGCCGCTTGGGAAGCCAGTGGTATTTTTAATCCCGAGATTACCACCAAACCTGTCGATGATGACAACAATGGTGTCGACGATCGCCTAGAGGCTGAGCACTTTCCGACTCGTAATACCTATAGCATTGTTATGCCTCCGCCCAACGCCAATGGTAATCTGCATATTGGTCACGGTCTTACTGTTGCTCTTGAAGATTCCCTCATTCGTTATTATAGGCTCAAAAATAAATCTTCTTGGTATATCCCTGGTGCCGATCACGCCGGTTTTGAAACTTGGGTTGTTTACGAAAAGAATCTTGAAAAAACCGGTCACACTCGCTTTGAATATTCTCGTGACGAACTTTATTCTCGTGTTTGGAATTTTGTCGCCGAGCAACGTGGTAATATGGAACTCCAACTCCGTGCCCTTGGCGCTTCATGCTCCTGGGAAGACCTTACTTTTACTCTCGACGAAAACGTCATTGATCGCGTCTACACCACCTTTGAAAAAATGTGGAATGACGGCTTGATTTACCGCAGTAAAAAACTCGTCAACTATTGCCCCAAACACCAAACCGCCTTCGCCGACATTGAAGTCGAGCATCAAGACGAACCCGGTACTCTCTGGGATATTGCTTACGATGACATTATAGTTTCTACCACCAGACCAGAAACTCTTTTCGGCGATGCTGCTGTTGCTGTTAGCCCAGATGACAAAAGATACAAAAACAAAATTGGCCAAACCGTCCACCTACCACTAACCGACCGTTTAATTCCTATCATTGCCGACCAACACGCCGATCCTGAATATGGCACCGGTGCAGTTAAAATCACTCCCGCTCACGATTTCGACGATTTTGAAGTTGGTGAGCGTCATAACCTTGAACAAATCCAGGTCATTTCCGAATCGGGTACCATGATCAATGTTCCCGAAAAATATTATGGTCTTACTACTGAGCAGTGCCGCAAACAAGTTTTAAAAGATCTAAAAGAGCAAGGCTTGCTTAAGGGCGAGCACAAAATCACTCACTCCGTTGCACACTGTTACAAATGTGGCACCGTGCTTGAACCGATGCTCAAAGAGCAATGGTTTGTGGATGTCGCCAAACTTGCTAGTACTGCAATTAGTCATCTTAAAAACAACGAAATTAAATTTTATCCCGAAAATAAACTAAAAGTTCTCATTAATTACCTCAAAAATCTCAAAGATTGGAATATTTCTCGCCAAATTCCTTGGGGCATCGCCATTCCTATGTTTAGAAAAATTGACGATACCGCCACCGACGAACCTGACTGGATTTTTGACCGCCGCACTAATCTAAAAGAAATTGAAAAAGCCGGTGTTAAATATATCCGCGACGAAGACACTTTTGATACCTGGTTTTCTAGCTCTCATTGGCCAATTGTTTGCACTAATTGGACCGAGGATAATTATAACCCCTATTACCCATTAAACGTCATGGAAACCGGCGCCGACATCCTCTTTGCTTGGGTTGCTCGCATGATTATGATGGGTATCTATGTTACTGGCGAGGTTCCCTTTAAAGAGGTTTATCTTCACGGCCTTGTTCTTGATGCCCACGGCAAAAAAATGAGTAAGTCCAAGGGCAATGTGATAAATCCCATGGACCTCGTCACCAAATACGGTTCCGACGCTTTTCGCCTCGGTATTCTTCGTGGTCGCTCTGCCGGAATGAACCAAGCCTTTAGTGAAAATTCCGTCATTGCCGGTCGCAATCTCTGCAATAAGCTCTGGAATATCTCTCGCCTCATCCAAAGCATAATAGACGAGGAAGATTCGAGTAAGGAGACGACGAGAGAACTTGTTCTTGAATCTTATCAAACGCTCAATATGGGCGAAGATTGGATTTGTCGTGAGCTCAACGATTGCCTAAAACAGGTCGAAATAGACATGAAAAATTATCGTTTTGCAGAGGCTGTTGAGATTCTTTACCAAACCATCTGGGACAAATATGCCGACTGGTTCCTTGAATCCCAAAAAATTTTCAAAAATACCAATCTCCTAAAACAAACTCTCAATACTCTTCTTATCGCCCTTCACCCCTTTGCTCCATTTGTTACCGAAGCTATTTGGCAGAATCTCTCCTGGACAACAGGCTTCATTGCCACCGCTAAATGGCCCGCTAAGCTTCAATATGATGCCATTTCGGCCGAACAGTTTGAAAACATAAAAACTATCGTATCCGAAGTCAGAACCACCTTACAGAGCCTTCCAGGCACCAATAATAACCAAAAATACGACCTTCTGTACGATAATGATAGTCTCATAGAAGCCAACCAAACCTTAATCAAGTTTCTTACCAAGGTTCCGAGCATTAATGCTCTGAATGGTGCTCCACGGGGCTTGAGGGTGGCTCTTGTTAACCACGAGCTTTATCTTGACGTTCCCGAAAAAGTCGTAGAAGAATATAAAGATGCCCTTACCGAAAGAATCCTCTCTGTTGGGCGCGAACTAGACAACCTAAATCTTCGTATACAAAACCCAAGCTACGTCGCTAAGGCTCCTGCCCATCTCGTTAAAGAAACCCAAAATCAAATTAAGGAGAAAGAAGCACTCATTTCTCGTCTTAAAGTTCAGCTCAACCTCATCTAAATCCAAAAATCTCATAGAATATTAAGCGTTAGTTTAATATTTTTGGCATCCTCTTGCATTTTTTCCGCAAGTATGCTACAATAATATTATTGGCAGTGAAGCTCTTTTGTTTTACCCTAGAAAACATCAGCGCATTAGCCCCAGCACATTAACTTGGTTTTACAGGGTGAGAGTTCGGATATTCCGAAAATCACCTATGTAATTTTGCTCAGAAAGGGGGATGGTTTTTCGACCGCGCGACCGCAAGACAAGGAGGGGATGATATTTTTCCCTCACAACCTGTGCGTTCGTCAACACAACATCTCCTTCCCTATCATAGATACGGGTTTCCTAAACAAAAATCACCAAAGCGGTAAGTCAACCAACTCCCAACATCCCCTTCCTTTTGCGAGGTCAATCCACATCAGCCACATAGGCGTAGTTACGCAAAGCTTGCTCGAGGGCCCGGATTGGCGAGCGTTTTCTGCTGCGACACAGTTCATAACCCACCCTCCTTTCTGACTGCAAGATGGCTAGCCGTTAGGCACTCGGCCTAACGGCTAGCCCCACCCTATCTGACCCCCGGCGATTACGCCGGGGGTAATTTTTTGTTAAATTTATCCAAGTTGAACATCGGGTTCCCTTTTTCTTTATCGATAATTCCCTGTGCTTTACGTATTAATCGCGTCAGCGCTACCTCAGATGACGCACTTCCGACATGTATCGTTTGTACTACTTTCCCCTGTTCCTTATAACACACCTGCACTCCCGTTGCCCCTGAAGTCGTCTTAAATCGTCTAATATAAGCCATAATTTAATTGTAGCACACCTTAGAGGCTTATCTTTACTGGACCACTAGGGCGATTTTTTTCACAACAATTCCCCATTCTTTTCCACCGAAACCATAAGCAAAATTCACCCTTTCGCTCCGTTATGCTAGCAACCACCATGGCTGGCAACCCAACTTGACAAACCATTCTGCTCGCGCTAAAATTAAATTAACCCCTAGCAACCCCACGTCGCTGGTTGGGAGAAAAAGTTCGATCACAACGTCCAAATTGCTTATGTAACCATAAAAACCATAAGCAGTCAAGCTTTTGCATGTGAAATAAGGCATATTACAACATGAAACATCCAATTACACAAGATAGAATCTGGCAAAAACTCCAACAAGATCTCGGCGAGGAATCTTTTTTTGAACAGGGCACAGATTATCATTTTTTAGCCATTAAAAAACACACCCCTATAGGGAATTATCTATATTTACCCTACGGTCCCGTCGCCAAAACCCCTACCGCCTTTAAAAACTCTCTTAAGGCGCTCAATGATCTTGCCAAACAACAAAACGCTATTTTCATTCGTATTGAACCCCAAAATCCCGACTATAAACAATATCTCCCTAAAAACATTCAAAAATCCAAAGATCTCAATCCCAAAGATACATGGGTTCTTGACTTAACCCCAGATAAGTCCACCATTCTTACCAATTTTTCTCAGGGTACTCGTACTCGCTACAATACTTTTGCCAAAAAAGGCCTTATTGTTGAGAAAACCACCGATACTTCTGCCATTCACTATCTCGTTGATCTACAAAAACGTCTATACAAAACCAAAAATCTTAATTCTTTCAGTGAACACTACCTTAAGACTGAGTTAGAACAGCCTTTTGCCACCCTTTATCTTGTCAAATATCAAAAACCAGAAAATGTCGAACCAGACATTACTCTTCCTCAAGACGGCCAAATTATCGCCGCTAGCCTCTTTTTCGATTATTCTGGTACCCGTTATTATATGCAATCCGCCGCCGACAATCGTTATAAAAAGCTCCCCGCCACTGTAGCATTGTTGTCTACCGCCATTTTTGATGCCAAGGACCAGGGAATTGAGTTTTTTGATTTTTGGGGCATTGCACCTGAAGAGGCATCCGAGGATCATCCTTGGTATGGTTTCACAAAGTTCAAAAAATCCTTCGGTGGCCATGAAGTCCATTATGTCGGCACCTACGACATTATTATAAACTCACTTAAATACAAGCTTTATCAAGACACTCGTTTTTTCGGCCATCTTCTCCATCATTCTAAATAAGAAACCCGTAACGAAATCTAACCAGCCTAAACCATTAAGTCAACTCTAAGCCCACATCAAGTTTTATGCTACAATTATCCCATGAACCCCACTGGTCTTACTAAAGAACAAGTCGCCGAAAAAATCAAACAGGGTAAAATCAACCACACCTCCCGTGGTAAATCTAACTCTATCCCCAAAATTATCACAAAAAATACTCTTACTATCTTTAATTTAGTAAACCTCATTCTTGCCATCATGGTTGCCGCCGTCGGCTCTTACAAAAACATGCTTTTTATCTTTATTGCCATTGCTAATACCCTTATCAGTGTCGTCAACGAAATTCGTGCCAAAAAAACCGTCGACAAAATGCGCCTGGTCTCCGAACAGCGCCCCACTGTCATCCGGGACGGCAAACCAATTCAAATTGACCAAAATCAAATCGTCGAAGGCGACCTCATTGTTTTCTCTCTTGGCGACCAAGTCATCGTTGATAGTAAAATCGAAGAGGGAATTGTTGAGGTTAATGAGGCTTTTATCACCGGCGAACAAGACAACATTAAAAAACTCCCCGGCAACGAACTTATTTCCGGTAGTTTTATCGTTTCCGGCTCTTGTAAAGCCATTGTTACCGCTGTTGGTTCCCAGAACCTCGTTACCAAGCTTGAAGCTACTGCCCGCACCATCAAAACCGCCGATTCCAAACTTTTCACTCTCATGAACAATATTGTTAAATATATTTCGTTTGCCCTTATTCCTATTGGTGCTCTTGTTCTTTGGGCTCGCTTCCGTGTCGCCGGCACTACTGCCGAGATTGCTATCACTAGTACTGTCGCGGCACTTATTAACATGATTCCGGAAGGGCTTGTCCTCTTAACTAGCTCTGTTCTCGCACTTGCCACTATTCGCCTTAGTCGCAAAAAAGTCCTCGTTCAAGACCTCTACGCCATCGAAACTCTCGCCCGTGTTGACACTGTTGCTATCGACAAAACCGGCACGCTCACTACCGGCAAAATGACCGTTCACGATTACACTGCCATTGAAAAATCCTTTGAAAGGGCCTTAGTATCGATTCTTAGCCATCAAGCTACCGATAATGCTACCGTAACCGCTTTAAAACAAAAGTTTCTAAAAAAAGTCAAAATTCAAGAAATAGAAGGTATTACCGAAATCATTGATTTTTCTTCCGACCGTAAATATTCTGGTCTGAAAACCAAAACTGCCGCCTATCTTCTTGGTGCCGTCGAATTTATCACTGACGACAAGGAAATTATTAAACAAGTAAAATCTTCTTCCGCTGGCTATCGTACTCTTGCAGTCATAAAACGTAGTGTTGTATCGATGAGCGCCGATTCTGAAAAAGAAAAAAAACCGGCAAAATTTACCGATAAATTGCTTGGTTTTATCCATCTCGAGGACGAAATTCGCTCCGATGCCAAAGACATTGTCAACTATTTCTACGACAATGACATAGCCATCAAAATTATCTCTGGCGATGATCTTGCCGCTGTCGCTTCTATCGTTTCTCGCGTCGGCGTCAAAGATCTCTCTGGTGTTGATCTTTCGACCATCAAAAATCCCAATTACACCAAACTCGTTAGAGAAAACACCATTTTTGCCCGCGTCACTCCTGCTCAAAAAAAATCTCTCATTCTTGCTCTCAAAAAACAGGGCAAAACCGTCGCTATGACCGGTGACGGCGTCAATGATATCCTGGCCATGAAAGAAGCCGACTGCTCTCTCGCTATTGGCGAAGGTTCCGATGCTGCCCGTCGCTCTGCCAAATTTGTTCTCTTGGACTCTGATTTTAAAGCCGTACCAAGTATTATTGCCGAAGGCCGTCAATCTATTAACAACTTAGAACGTTCCACTGCTCTTTTTCTTGCAAAAACCGTCTATGCCTCTATTCTTGCTGTTGCTTTTGTTTTTCTCCCCGTCAATTATCCCTTTAGTCCCATCGAAATGACACTCTTAAATTTTGCCTGCATCGGTTTTCCCGGCCTCATCCTCTCTCTCGAACGCAACACCGACCGCATCAAAAATCGTTTTATTCGCAACATTCTCGAATATTCTTTTCCTATCGGCCTCACTGTTTCTATTTGTATGGCCACCCTTTCCATTATTGCTCATATTAATAATTTCTCTCGCCCCGAGCTCACTACTGCCTCAGTTTTTATTACGTTTACAATCGACCTCATCCTCATCTATTGGATCTCCCGTCCACTTAATAAACTCCGCACCACTCTCATTTTTACCATCATTGGCATCATGGCTGTTGTTTATGGTATTCCCCTCATTCGCGACTTCTTTGAATTTACTTTTCTCACCGAAAATGGTCTCATCGTGATGTTCGCCGTTCTTGCCGTCGGTCTCGCAATTTTTGAACTCATGAAAAACCTCATGCGTCACCTCTCTGATCGCATTCTCACCGATACTCATGCTTAATCAGATAATAATTGCAGACCTCATTAGACCTAGTTTTCGATTGATATTCTCGGATAAATATTCAAAGTATATGGGTTGACTGGCTCTACTCCCGATTGAATCTCATAATACGCTGCCGCTCCTACCATTGCCCCATTGTCTCCCGACAACGCAGGAGTAGGGAAATATGCTTTAGGTAGAGCCTTTCTTAGGGCAGCATTAGCCGATACTCCCCCGGCAACTACTACCGACCGCGCATCTGGATATTTTTCTAAAGCCAATTTTAGTTTTTCCTGTAAAATCCCCACCGCCGTTTTTTGGAATGACGCCGCAAAATCTGCTACCTGCTCAGGCGTCAACAAATCCTTTAGAAGATGTGATGGATATGAAATTTCCATTCCCACTTCTTTTTGCACTGCGCGTAACACCGCCGTTTTTAGCCCTGAAAACGAAAAATTTAACCCCTCCACTTTCGGATGTGGTAACCTATATTTGTTTTCATTTCCAGACAAAGCCACCCTTGCAATATTCGGTCCTCCCGGATATGGTAGCCCGAGTATTTTTGCCACTTTATCAAAGCATTCTCCCACCGCATCATCTACCGTCGTCCCTATAATTTCAAACTGATTATGCCCTCGCATGTATAAAATCTGTGTATGTCCACCAGAAACCACCATCGCCAGCAGAGGAAAATTAGCTTCAGCTCCACTAATCCAATTTGCATACACATGCGATTTCAAATGATGCACCGCATATAGCGGTTTATTATGTAAAATCGCAAGCGTCCTCGCCGTTAATGTTCCGACTAGAAGTGATCCCAGAAGTCCCGGTGCATGTGTTACAGCAATCGCATCAATGTCATCCCAAGAGCATTTTGCATCCGCAAGTGCCTTATCGATCACCGGTAAAATCACCTCTAAATGACTTCTCGCTGCCACCTCCGGTATTACCCCCCCATACTCTGCAAAAATATCAATCTGGCTCACTACCACATTTGACAAAATTTCCACTCCGTCACGCACTACTGCGGCCGCTGTCTCGTCACAACTTGTTTCAATTCCCAAAATCTTCACCCTAAAATTATATCATAAACCCCTAGAAAAACCACTCTTCATTGACAAAATCATTAAACTGTGCTATAATTAAAAAACAAATCTCGCTCTAGTTAAATTAAAAAGAGGTGAAAAATCTTGGCAAAACCAGACGAGCGTACTTTACAAATGATGGAAGCCTTTATTGGGCTGCACGAGGATGGATACAGCATTCCTGAAATTGCAAAGAAGTTCAATCTTTCATGGAGCATTGTTTACAGAAAGCTCGGTGAAATCGCGGACAAAGCTGGAGTGACTAGGGAATCATTGTTAATGTCTCCTATCAAAGCCGACCACTCTGGTCGTAATTTTACCCCAGTTAAACCCGTAGATACCGCCAAGTTCCATGAGCGTTTTGGCATAGCAATGACGGAACTCGACGCCATGCTAAAAGAAGTTGTACAAGCCATCGAAGACCAGGAAACTATTTCCGAAATTCTGGAGGATCTTAAAAAATGACAACTGCATCTATTCAATCCCTGACTGCAAGACAGCTCAAATCCTTTATCAAAAACGGATTCACCCCTGAAGAAATTCAATCACGCTACGCTTGCACCGATAACGAATTAAAAACCCGTATCGGCCAGCTCTACCATCAGGGTAGCAACGACAAGGCTCGAGAAATCTACAAAGAGCTTGAAGCTAACCGTAAAAAAGCTCGCAAAAAGGTCACCGAGCCTGAAACTACTACTGAAATCGAGCGTACCCCCGAACCAAATTTTATCCCCGGACTCGATTTCGATCCCAATCCCGGCTGTGATTCTGATTGTGATTCTGAACCCCTCGACGTCGAATACGATGAGGACGAAACCACTCCGGTAGCAGTCCCCACTCAAACTCCCGGTTCGCTTGAACGACTCAACCGGCGACTCGCACTTGAAGCCGACGAACATCTTCTAAGCAATGAGGTCATCGAACTGGAATGCGAGCACAAAACCTTAAACCAAATGCACCGTGCCCGTATTAGTAATCTCCGAGAATTACAACTCGAGCTCGATCGTCTCAAATCCGATCTTCAGCAGTGTCACGACAAATACATCAGGACCGTATCCGAAGCCGACGAAATCGCAAACCGAATGAATAAAGTCTCAACTCTCCGACGTGAAAAAATGGTGGCACTGGAAGCAGTCCGCCATGAAATCACGGAATTACAGAGAGTTTCACTCTATGTTTTCACTGATGGTCGCATCGAGTCAGATGATCTCGAACTCGTTCTTGACGACGACGGACATCTTGAGCTGAAAGAGAAATTGGTTAGCAGAGAAGAATGTTTAGACCTTCGGGTTCGCGACATTACTACTCTTGCTCGCCTGCTCATTATCAGCGAAAAGATCAATCACTTGACTCTCGTTTGTGAGAATCCCGAGCTCGAAACCGCTTTCATGTCGATTCGCGGCGCCTAAGCTTCCATTCAAAAGTGCCACCCCAATCAACCATCCGGGGTGGCTTTTTTATTCAAAAATTCGCCCTAAATATCTCATCAAACGAATATTATTCGTGATGGTATGGCCCGCCTGTTGCAATCTGAGATGCCCGATAGATCTGTTCACACGCTATAAGTCTAGCTATCATATGTGGGAATACTAATTTTGAAAACCCCCATACAAAATCCGCTTTTTCTCTCACTTCAGGAGCAAAACCATATGCTCCGCCAATCAAAACTATCACATCTCTTGAGCCGGAAAACGCCTGCTCCAATCTCTTAGAAAATTCATCTGATGATATATTTTCGCCTCGTTCGTCACAGCAAATTACGTATTCACGTCTCGTAAACGGCCATTTTTCCAAAAATCTCTCCATTTTTTCTTCTTCCATAAATTGCCATAGTATCTCGTAAGGCTTCCGTAATCGTTTTTCATATTCTGCACACGCCACCGAGCACCATCCAGTATTTTTCTTTCCCCCACAAATAATCCTAATCATATCCAAATTATATCATTTTATGGTATAATAAGTACACATTGGACCGTCGCCAAGCGGTAAGGCACTGGGTTTTGGTCCCAGCATTCGCAGGTTCGAATCCTGCCGGTCCAGCCATGATGAAAAAATAGCGAGCTTGCTCGGTATTTTTTTTATTCTGCGACCGGTTTTGGATGAATATCTGCCGGTCCAGCTATTTTATTCCTCTTGTGTTTTTCTCTAAAGTGTGCTATAATTAATCTATGGCTAAAAGAAAGCGCAAATCCACACGTAAAACCAAAAGGAAAGAAGCTCCCGTAGAACACGAGCTCCCCGGTGGCTTCTGGCGCCAAATCGCCGCCGTTCTCATGATCGCGCTTGCTCTTTTTTTCGTTATTACTTGGTTCGGTCAAGGTGGCACTATTCTCAACAATATCCACAAATTTATTCTCCAAGGTCTTGGTTCTGCTACTTATTTTATCCCGGCCCTCCTTGTTTATCTCGCCGTCAAAATCTTCCGTTCTGAGGACAATCGCATTGCCATCCCAGTCTATATTGCCAGCATTCTCATGATTATCTGGGTCTCCGGCATTGCCGCCATCTGGCATCACGGTGGCATTGTTGGCAATTGGCTCAACTCTCTGGCCACCAATGTCCTCAATCCAGGTGTTGTCATTTTTATTTATATTATTCTCATCTTTATCACTACCGCCTTCATTCTTCAACTCTCTCCAATCACTTTCTTTAAGGGTACCAAAAACCTCGTCAAACATAGCAAATCCGAAACAGCCGACGATTCCAAAAAAGGCAAAAAGCTCGGCCAACTTGAAATCAAAGTTAATTCCGGCGTAGGTGCTATTGATACCACCACCGATTCGTCTAAACCTTCGCGCTCAGACACTAAGCCAGCCAAACTCGAACCAATTAAAGAACCTACTGCCCTCGTCGCCGTCTCTGATCCAGACTGGAAGATGCCTACCACCGATCTTCTTGAGAAAAAACAATCTCCCGCCGATGCCGGCAACATTCAACAAAACGCCTACATCATTAAATCCACTCTTGCGGAATTCGGCATCGATGTCGAAATGGAAGGCGCCAATGTCGGCCCACGCGTCACCCAGTACACCATGAAGCCACCTGCCGGTGTTAATCTCTCCAAGATTCTCGCTCGCGATAAAGAACTTGCCCTCAATCTTGCTGTTGATAAAATTCGTATTGAAGCCCCCATTCCGGGCACTCGTTCCGTTGGCGTCGAAATCCCCAACGCTCGTTCCGCCGATGTTCGCCTACGTAGCGTTCTTGAATCCAATGATTGGAAGAAAGCTTCTGATTCGCTCGATTTTGCCGTCGGCAAAGATATCTCTGGCCGCGCGGTTGTCGCCAATCTCGCTAGCATGCCTCACCTTCTCATTGCCGGTACCACTGGTTCTGGTAAATCTGTTATGACCAACACTCTTATTACCTCACTTCTTTATCGTAATGCCCCTTCCGACATGAAGCTCATCATTATCGACCCTAAGCAGGTTGAAATGGCTCAATATCAAGACATTCCCCACCTTCTTACTCCTATCATCACTCAAACCGAAAAGGCACTCAGCGCCATGAAGTGGGCTGTCGGTGAAATGGAACGCCGTTATAGTCTTATGGCTGAAGAAAAGGTCAAAAACATCGCCGACTATAACGCCAAAATGGCTAAAACCAACGATCCTGCCAAAGAAAGCAAAATGCCTTACATTGTTGTCATAGTTGATGAAATGGCCGATCTCATGATGATGGCGGGTAAAGACCTTGAAATGCTCATCGTTCGTGTTGCTCAAAAAGGTCGTGCCGCCGGCATTCATCTCGTTCTCGCTACCCAGCGTCCAGAGGTCAAAGTTATTACCGGCCTTATTAAGGCTAATATTCCAGGTCGTATTGCCTTCGCCGTCGGTTCGCAAATGGATTCTCGCATCATGCTCGACCAAGGTGGCGCCGAAAAACTTCTTGGCAAAGGCGATATGCTTCTTCTTACTACCGAAATGATGGGCAAGCCTCGCCGCATTCAGGGCGCCTGGGCTTCCGACGAAGATATCAACAAAGTTACCGATTTTCTCCGTTCTCAACGTCCACCAGAATATAATGATGAAGTTATTTCTCAACAGGTCGCTATCAAGGGCATGGGCAGCGGCAATAGCGATTTTGGCGATCTCGGTCGTCGTTTCGATCCTCAAGACCCTCTTGTCCGTAAAGCCGTTGAGATTTCCTTATCAAAGGGTAAATTCTCTACCGCCATGCTCCAAACTTACCTTGGCAAGGGTCATGGCTTCGTTTCTGGCCTTGCCATCTGGTTTGAGGAAATCGGTGTTATCGGTCCTCAAAACGGTAACAAGCCTCGCGATCTTCTTATTACATCTATGGACGAATTCGATTCATTAGCTCAGTAATAATCAGACTTTTGCATCCAAACAAGCAACACAAAATTCAAATGCGAAATATCTGGACTAATCAAGTAATCTGTAGTATAATATAAAACATAATATCAGCTCAGCAAACAAGCAACAGTCTGTGTTTGCTTTAACCAAAGGAGTTCTATGAAAGATTACGAACTTACAGTCGTCTTTCATCCCGATCTCGAGATGAATCTCGACCCCGCTATCGACAAGGTCAAAAAGTTAATTGACCAAGCTGGTGGCAAAATAACAAAAGAAGAAAACGACGGCAAAAAGCGTCTCGCTTACACCGTTGCTGGCCAAGAATTCGGCGTTTATTACTTTATAGACGTGGCACTTCCAGCTGAAGCACCAGCCAAAATCTCATCAACTCTCAATATCACTGATGAAGTTTTGCGCTACCTGCTTGTTCGTGTCGACGAACGCAAAGCTAAATTTGCCACCCGCCGTGCCGAGAAGACCGAAAAGGTCGAGGCCGAAGAAGACAAAGTAACCACCGAAAAAGGAGAATAACATGCGTGGATTTTCTAAAGCTATCATTACCGGTAACCTCACTCGCGATCCAGAGCTTCGCACTACCCCAAATGGCGCCAGTGTCTGTAGTTTTTCTGTCGCTGTTAACCGTGTTTATCGTGATTCAAATGGCGAGCAAAAAGAAGACGTTTCGTTCATCGATTGTTCCGCTTGGGGCAAACTCGCCGAAATGATTAGCCAATACGCTAAAAAAGGTTCTGGCGTGCTCGTTTCTGGTCGCCTCGATCAGCGCAGTTTCGAGGGCAAAGACGGTGTTCGTCGCTCTCGTGTCGAAATCGTCGTCGAAGATTTCAACTTTACTGGTGCTGCTCGTGACAACGGTTCGGGTAACTATAGCGACTCAGGTTCAGCTACCGAGGTCCCAACTTCCGATCTTCCTGATGACATCCCGGAAGGTGAAATCGATTTAAGTGATGTCCCATTCTAATACAATCAAAGCGAAGGAGAATATAAATTTATGAAAAGGATTAAAAGCGATCCAAATCTTTATTTCGATTATCGCGACGTTAAGACTTTACAGCGTTACATCGATAATTACGGTCGGATTGAACCAATTGCAAAAACTGGGCTTTCCACCAAACAACAACGTCAACTCGCGGTTGCTGTTAAGCGCGCTCGTCATTTGGCACTACTGCCATTTGTATCAAATAACTAAGGAGTAATATGTACGGACCAACAGATCTAAAGAAAAATACCCTCATCACTTTAGACGGACAGCCGTATAAGGTGGTAGAGTACTCCCAAAAAGTCATGGGCCGTGGTGGCTCCATTGTGAACGTCAAAGTTAAAAACCTTATCACTGGTGCCCTTCTCCCTAAAACTTTCAAAGGTCAGGAAAAAATCGAATCAGCCGAAGTCACCACTCGCAAAGTTCAATATCTTTACAAGGACGATGAGAAATTCTATTTCATGGATCCAGAAACTTTTGAACAATACGAACTGATGGCCGATATGGTTGGTGACGCTAAAGATTTTATGAAAGACGGCGATGAGATGGAGATCCAATTTTACAACGGTACTCCCATTAACCTTGTCTTACCCAAAAACCTTTGGCTCACTGTCACTTATACCGAAAATGCCGTCAAAGGTGATACTTCAACCTCAGTCATGAAAGACGCCACTCTTGAAACTGGTGTCATCATCAAAGTCCCCGCTTTCATCAAAGAGGGCGACATCGTTTCAGTCGACACGGAGACCTATGCCTACCGTGAACGTAAAAAATAGAGGCTATTGCAAGATTGAAGGTGCCGCACGCGCCTTCGATTTTGATTTTCACGATAAAATCGTACTCGATATTGGCTCTTCCACTGGCGGCTTCACTAAATATGCCCTCGACCATGGCGCCAAAAAAGTTGTCGCCGTCGAAAAGGGAACCAACCAAATGGAAAAACCTCTCCGATTTGATCCCCGCATCGAACTTCACGAAAAAACCGACATTTTCGATGTGGCGGCAGGAAATATTTGTATTCCTGACGTCATTGTTGCAGATGTTTCTTTCGTATCATTAAGAAAAATTCTAGAGCACGCCAAAAATTATTTAGCTTGTAGTGACACGGATTTTCTAGTAATGTTGAAGCCCCAATTTGAAGCTCATCCCGACCAGCTTAATCGAGGTGTTGTAAAAAACGAAACCGTTCGTCGCAATATCATTAAACATTTCGAACAATGGCTTAAGTCGAACGGTTTTTTCATTGTCAACAAACATGACAATAATCTTAAAGGTAAAACCGGCAATAGGGAACGTTTTTACTTTTTAAATCTTGAAAAATAAAATGTTTTTGTTTATAATATAAACATGAATTTGTTGCATGGAGTGGGCGATTTCTTCTCCCTAGATATTGGGACGAATTCGATGCGAATCGTACAGCTTTCTGGTAACATCCAGCATGGTTGGATTCTGCAAAAATACGCCTATATCCCAGTTGATCCTAAACTAGTTCAGGATGTATCTGAGCTTGGTAGAAAGCGCCTCGGCGAGGCTATTCTTGGTGCCATCTCTCAAGCTGGCATCAAAACCAAAAATATCGCCGTCGGTCTCCCTGCCAGCAAGACTTTCACTTCTATCGTTGAAACCGACACTCTCCCCGACAACGAACTTAAAAAAGCTTTCAAGTACGAAATAGATAAATATGTTCCTATGGCCATGAGCGAAGCCAAGGCTGATTACTACATTTTAGGTCTCAGCCCCAACGATCCAGCCAAAACTGAAGTTCTTGTTAGTTCAGTTGCCAAAGAATACGCTGAGGCTACCATGGAAACAATCGAAAAAACCGGCCTTAATATTGTTGCTATGGAGCCTGAGCCTCTCGCCATGGCTCGTTCGCTTGCTATTCCTGGGGCTATCGATGCGACTATGATCGTTGATTTCGGCGAAAAATCTACCGATATCGTAATTGTTTACAAAAATCAACCTCGTCTCGTTCGTTCCATACCTGGTGGCTTCGGTATTTTGGTTAAAGCCGTCGCTAACGGTCTCAATGTACGTGAAGATCAATCTCGTCAATTTATCCTCAAATTTGGTCTTGATGAGTCTCAAGTTGAAGGTCAAGTATTTCGTATTCTCAATAATTATCTCAATAATTTTGCTTCAGAACTCGCCAAATCTGTCCGCTTTTTCGGTACTAAATATCTCGGCGGCAAAGTCGGCGGCATCGTCCTTACCGGGTACGCTAGCATGACTCCACTATTTCCAGAGTATATCGAAACCAAAACCGGTGTCCCCACCATGAAAGGCAACCCTTGGCAGCTTGTTCGTACTACACCAGAGCAACAGCAGGCTCTCATGGGCGTCGCTAGTGAATTCGCCGTCGCAATCGGTCTTTCGGAAAGGAATAACGACTAATGGCTAAAGAGTATAATTTCTCAGATATTTTCAAAAAACTTTCTATCAAAACTAGAAAGATTTATTACCGGCAACACAACGAAATTAATCTCGTACCAGACATTAAAGACGAAATGATAAAAGCCCTTAAGCTTCGAAATTTCATCTTTTTCCTCTGTATCGTAATTGCTGCTGTTAGCGTCGGCGCTATAGCAATTTTTGGCACCATTGCCGGCGGTCAACAACTAGCCATCAGCAACAAAAAACAATCTATCGAAAATCTTTCTAGCAAACTCAAATCTTATAACGACCTAAATGATTTTCTCACCATCAAAGATCAATTGTCCAATCTTTCCAGCATCACAAGCAACAAAAAAGTTCTTTCTCGTACTTTTAATATTCTTACAGCTTTACTCCCCACTGGCGCCGATTATATTAGAATCTCAGAATTAAACGTCGATTTATCCAGCGGCACACCAATTCTCACTTTTGATGCTCAAGCTAATGCTGGACGCGCTCCTTATATTGATTATAACGTCCTCGATTCATTCAAAAAAAGTATGAAATACATGCGCTATGACTACGGTAATTATGTTGATAAATACGGTGCCGAGATCCCCTCTTATTGCATGATTGAGACAAATTCTGAAGGCGCTTTCTTTGTCGATCCCGCCACTAAAGCAATGTATGCTTATTGGGATATTACTGGCGATGGTTGCAATCCTTCCATTTCGGCCGAAGCCGAAAATTCTAACCCCAACTCCGATTCTGAAACTTCAACCAACCAAAAAGATCAACTAGCAGATATGCTTACTATCATTGATGGCTACACCACCGAAGATTATAACGGTACCCCAGTCGTTCGTATTTGGCGTACACCACAATATAATGAATGGTACAAAGAAAATCCTAAAGAAGGCGAACCCTACATGGACCTTAATGGCACCATTTCCAATATCCCACATTTCAAGAGTCTCTGCATTACCTATAGTGGCGAAGTCAGCGAAGGTGGCACCATTAAGTGGAATGAATCCAACCAAAACTGCCGCTTAGTTCCAGATGGTGATGATGGTATCACTATTTCAGAATCTTCTAACGGTCGCGACGCTTCCGATGAGTTAGTTTTACGTTTTGCTGCAACTATTTCGCTTGCGCCAGAGGTTTATAATTTCAACAATCCTCACGTGTTGGCTCTTGCTCCTTCTGGTCGTTATAACGTTACGGATTCTTATATTCAAATTCAGGCTATGTTTGGTGAACGCGCTAAAGACTGTGCCAAAGATGACGCAGCATGCAAAGGAGGTAGTTAATGGCCAAAGAAGTTGCAGTTGGTAAACGCGCCAAAATCTCTGAAGCTCAACAATATATGCTCTTTGCAGTACTCGGTGCAGCACTTTTCCTTGGCGCCGCCATCGCTTTAGTCATACATTTTGTTAAGATTATTTCGTTTAATACCAGAATTATTATACAAGAAGAACAATCCATTGCGGCCTATGTCGAAGTTATCAAAACTACTGGTGTTTGTAAAGCTCCCAAAGGTAGTGTCTATTCTGACGAAGAGTTAAAAAAATGTTCTCCTGACAGCATTGAAGCCTCCGAAATTCCAGGCACCCTTCGCGCCAATATTCTAGAAAATCTCGCCGCTAATCAGGCCTTGAATTCTGTGCCTAAAGAAGATAATTCAGATTGTCTTAACCCGGTCACCGGTAAAAATTATACCTACAAAGAATTAAACAATATTTACGACAAAGCCGAAACTTCCGAAGAATTATCTGCCGCCAGTCAATTAATCAAGAGTTGTTCAGCTTTACGTATTATCCCAGACGCTTTGCCTGCTTTCAAAAACGAAGAAGCTTTACTTGCTAGTCTCAACCGACTCTTCAATATTTCGAATTGGGAACCAGAATCACTTAGTCCAAGCGGTACCAGTCAGGCTTCAGAAATCGGTAAGAACTTATTCTCCATTTCGGTTAATTTGTCGATCGAAGCTGGCACAAGTACTACAATGAATACTCTTAAGAATATTGAACGTTCCATTCGAGAATTTAATATTGAAAGGGCCACTATTGAGTGGGGTGGAGATAATTCGCTAATTCTCCATGCTCAAGCCACGGCTTACTATATGGGCGAATCTAGTATCAAAGAAATTTCCAAAACCGTCAGCGTGGACAGCCCATCCACAGAAAACACTGCCACGGAGGAAGGGGAATAGTTATGAAAACAGATCTTGCTACAGCTATCATTACAGCCATCGTCGGCGTCGTAATTGCTTACTTTGTTACCAATATTCTTATCCCGCCTGTTGAAGATTTTTCTTATACTTCGGTCGATTCGTCTATCGGGGCTGATTACGATACGCCAGATGTTGAGCTCTTTAATTTTAGAGCGCTTAATCCTACAGTAGAAGTTTATGTAGGGAACTGTACCGAATACGACGAGCGTGGTGAATGTCTTGATGATAGCATTATCGACGAAGAAGATGCCGAAGTTCCAGACGACAATGACGAAATAGTTAACTCCGACGATGTCAGCCCCAACGATGTCAGTCCCGACGGCATTAGCCCGAATCTCATTCCGGAGGAATAAATATGGCACTTCTCACTAAGGATGCCGAAGAAAAAATCACCAACCTTCTCTTAAGCGAAGGTTTGGCCGATGCTAATCTTGTCTATACTATTAAGACCGAAGCCGAAGCCGAAAATAAACCAGTTCTTGCCGAACTAATTAAGCAGAAGCTCATCAGTGAGGATATGGTTGCCCGGGCTACCGCCGCAATTATTGGTGTTCCTTATGTTGAGCTCAAAAATATCACTATCGACCAAGATATCTTACAAAAAATTCCCGGCGAAGCCTCCGCTCGTGTTTTAGCTATCCCTCTCGGCGAAAAAGACGGCATGTTAAATGTTGCTATGGTCGATGCCACCAATGTTCAAGCCATCGACTACCTTTCCAACCTTATTAACCAACCACTTCGGGTTTGGATGTCGTCCGAGCGTGGCATCCGCGAAATGCTCGACAAATATCACGGCGATTTTTCTGGTGTTAAAGAAGCCGTCAAAGAAACCGGCGAAGAAGCTGTCGAAGAAGCCAAATCCAATATCAAAACCATCGTTCAAGACTCTCCAATTTCCAAAGCCCTCACCACTATCCTAAGTTATGCTGCCAAAACCAAAGCTTCCGATATACATATCGAACCGCTCGAAAACTCCCTTATTATTCGTTGTCGTATCGACGGCGTTCTAAGAAGAATCATGGAACTTCCTAAAACCGTTGCCCCTGCGCTTGTTTCGCGTATTAAGATTTTAAGCAATCTCAAAATCGACGAACATCGTATCCCGCAAGACGGTCAATTTACTGTATTAGTCGACGATCAAGAAATCGATCTTCGTATCGCAATTTCACCAGTTACTTGGGGTGAGCAAGTCGTCATTCGTCTTCTTGATAAAACCGGTGTTTCAATGGAAATCGAAAAAATGGGTATGACCGGCCGCGCTCTTCGGGACGTCCTTGCTGGCATCCAAAAACCCAACGGCATGATTTTGACTTCCGGTCCAACCGGTTCTGGTAAGTCCACTACTCTTTATGCCTTGATCCAACAAATTAAATCCGAAGAAATTAATATCGTCACGCTAGAAGATCCAGTAGAATATAAAATGGATGGCATCAATCAAATTCAAGTCAATGTCGACGCTGGCTTGACTTTCGCATCAGGTCTTCGTTCTATCCTTCGTCAAGACCCAGACGTAGTAATGGTTGGGGAGATTCGTGATTCCGAAACCGCAAGCCTTGCAGTTCAAGCCGCTCTTACTGGTCACCTTGTCTTCAGTACGCTTCACACTAATTCTGCCGCCGGCATTTTGCCTCGTCTTCTCGATATGGGTATTGAGCCATTTCTTTTAGCCTCTACTCTAAACGTCGTCATTGGCCAACGCCTCGTTCGTCGTATCACTGAAAAACGCGAACTTTACAAATCTAGTCCCATCGAAACAGAGGGGATTAACTCGATTATTGGCAATTTGCTTCCAAAAGATCAAGAATCTGTTGCCGAAGTTAGCGAAGATCTTGGTTATCCTGGTCTCCCCATCAAAAATAACGATTACTATATGTTAGCAAAAGGCATGAACACTAAAGAGACTCCCGGCGGCTATAAAGGTCGCGCCGGTCTTTATGAAACCATCACTGTTGACGAAGATATCCAAAAACTCATCATTAGCCATTCTACTGCTAACGAGATTATGCGCCTTGCCAAATCCAAAGGCACTGTCACTATGCGCCAGGACGGTATTCTAAAAGCTGTATCTGGCATCACAACAATAGAGGAGGTTAACCGCGTAGCTAGTGACTTGTCATAAAGCTTATGTTATAATAATACTATGGAAAACAGTGGGCAAATAGTTACTTCGCCGAAGATTGAGTCTTTACTTGAAGAGTGCATCAAAAGGAATGCCTCTGATCTTCATATCCAATACGGCCATCCACCAATCTTGCGTGTTGACGGCGCCCTCACGCCTATCCCTGGCATTCCTGCCTTACCTGACGACATTGTTAGGAGTTTAGTTTTTGCCACTCTCGACGAAGATCAACAAAAAATCCTCATGAAAGACAAAGAGTTCGACTATTCTTTTGCTTTTGGCGACATCGCTCGTTTCCGTGTTAATGCTTTTCATGAGCGTGGCAAACTTGCTGCTGCTTTCCGTTTGATTCCCAACGAAATCAAAAGCATCAACGATCTCGGTCTACCACCGATTGTTGAATCTTTTGCTGATTTCCCTCGCGGTCTCGTTCTTGTCACCGGTCCAACTGGCTCTGGTAAATCTACTACCCTGGCCGCACTGGTTGATAAAATTAATCGCGAAAAATCCGCCCATATTATTACAATTGAGGACCCAATCGAATTTACCCATCGTTCTGAGCGCTCAGTCATTGCCCAACGCGAAGTCCATTATGACACCTTTAGCTTTGCTGCAGCTCTTCGATCGGTGCTTCGTGAGGATCCAGATGTGGTATTCATCGGTGAGATGCGTGACCTTGAGACCATCCAGGCCGCCATCACCATCGCCGAGACTGGTCACTTAGTTTTTGCCACTCTTCACACTAATTCAGCGGCCCAATCAATCGATCGTATGATTGATGTTTTTCCGGCCCATCAACAACCTCAAGTCCGTTCTCAACTTTCCAATATCCTTATGGCCATTTGTGCTCAACGTCTTGTTCCTGCTATTGGTGGCGGTCGTGTCGCTGCGGCCGAAATTATGGTTGCCAATTCTGCTATTCGCGCTCTTATTCGCGATGGTAAAACCCATCAACTTGACACGGTCATCCAAACCAGTGCCGAACAGGGCATGCAAACTATGGACCGTACTCTTGCTCAGCTTGTTTTATCCGGAGTTATTACCTACGACTCTGCTCGCGAATACGCCGTCGACATCAATGAACTTAATCGTCTGGTAAAGGGTTAAAATGAAACGTTTTAACTATAAAGCCAAAGAAAAAGCTACTGGCAAAGTTATAAAAGGCAGCATACAGGCCGAAACTGAGCAAATCGCTGGTCGGCTTCTCATGGACCAAGGTTATATTCCAGAATCCGTTGTCGAAGAGGGAACAGGATTTTTTAGTAAACAACAAAATCGCGTCACCAATAAAGATCGCATCACTTTTACTCGTCAACTTGCTACTCTCATCGGCGCTGGCCTTCCACTAGCCGGTAGCCTTCGCACGGTTGTTGAACAAACCCAGTCTAAAGGTATGAAATCCATCGTCGAAGAAATTCTAACCGCTGTCGAATCCGGCAAAAGTCTCCACGATGCTTTTTCTCAATTTCCTGAAGTCTTCAATGGTGTTTATCTCGCCTTAATCCAGGCTGGTGAAACTTCTGGTACGCTAGATTTAGCTTTAAAACGTCTTGCCGACCAAGAAGAGAAAGATGCCGCCATGATGAGCAAAATCCGTGGCGCTCTAGTTTATCCAGCCATCATTCTCGTTGTTATTATTGCCGTACTTGCTTTTATGATGATTATGGTAGTTCCGCAGGTCGAGAACCTTTATGCCGACATGAATAAAGAGCTTCCTGGTCTCACTAAGGTCCTAGTCAATATCTCTAATTTCTTTGGTAGTTTTTGGTGGCTAGTTATCATGATGGTTGGTGGTATCGTCGCCAGTATTTATTTCGTGATTAAACATACCTCTCTTGGCCGTAAGGCCATAGACACTTTCAAAATTAACGTTCCTATCTTTGGCGGCCTTTTCCGCAAACTTTATGTTTCGCGTTTTGCGCGTACTTGTGAAATGATGCTCGCTACCGGCGTCCCGATGCTCGACTCCGTCCGTATTTCTATCGAAGCGGTTTCAAACAGCGTTGTCGAAGAAGAATATAATAAAGCTCTTGATGTCATTAAGGGCGGAAAACCACTCTCCGAAGCTTTAAAAGAACGCGATTTTATGCTACCGCTCGTTTATCAGATGGCCTCTATCGGCGAGGAATCTGGTAAAATCGACGAAATGCTAGGCAAGGCTGCCCAAGTTTACGAAACCGAACTCGACGAGCAAATTAACAACATCTCTACTATGATTGAGCCTATTCTCATGGTTATCATGGCCGGCCTTATCGGTGTCGTAGTTGGTGGTACTCTTCTACCTATCTACTCTCTCGTTAATTCCGTTACAGTTTAACAAAAGGGAAAAACTATCTATCTCTGCTTTCAATTATCATTATCGTGCCACAAAAAAATCACCTCTCACGAGGTAATTTTTTAAACTAATCTAGATTAGTTATTGCCGCAATAGACACCCGCACCTTCAAGTTTGTAACGAATCGCAATTCGTCGGGCAGCTTCAGGTTCTATTGCCTCAACGAGCTCACCATTACATTTCGCACTGTGATATACATAAATTTTGAATTTATTCTCAGGCCATCCTAATGCAGAAGTAGAAGTTTTGTTACAACCCTGATCATTAGACTCTTTACAGTACACCACTACATATTCTTCTCCGCTTGGATCTGTAAAAGAATCGTCACCTGCTTTTAGATAAGCATCGACAAAGTTTTGATACGCTTGTGTATATGATGTATTACCAACTCTCTTCGGAAGATCACCACCATTATTCGCCTGGTATTGCGCCAACTGTGAGATAAATCTCGCCATATCATCGCGCCTCTGCGTATCACGTTGTGATCTCTGGAGTGCCGGCAAAGCCACGAATACCATGAGGAAGATTAGGCCTGCAATTGCAAGCACTAAC